>Ga0196981_1000201_pt1 | contig 41075 bp, 35 predicted proteins | sample S3_2013CmetaG_FD_155462 | JGI IMG/M metagenome (GOLD analysis project Ga0196981, IMG submission 155462) | Soil microbial communities from Anza Borrego desert, Southern California, United States - S3_20-13C | ecosystem: Environmental > Terrestrial > Soil > Desert | place: USA: California... | reverse complement strand
TATTTGCGCACGGTGAAGGCCAAGACTCGCGAGGCGCTCGATGTGGCCCTGACCGGGGCCCTCGACACGATCACTGCCGCCGATGCGCGCGGCTGGTTCAAGCACTGCGGCTATGCCTTACAGTAGAGTGAAAATCGCTGTAAATTCCCTTCTTGCCTTTGCCCAACGGTAATTTTCCAGAGGACTATCGGAAAAACGCCTGGGAAGCCGCCCGCCTCCTGTAACGTGTCGCTAGACTTCCTAACGATCACCTTAGCCCTTTAAACGGTCGGTTGTAATCTCAGCTCGGGATAAGTATGAATGATGATGAGCTTGAAAAAGGCTTGGACCCAGCCCGACCTCGCATCAATAACACCTAACGAGATCGCAGATTATGAGAACTGTCAACTCCTAGTGCCCGTGAGAAATAGAGCATTAGGATTTCTGGTGCCGCTACGCCACCTCTTGCACTTCGGGGTTACAACGTTGCGGTAAAACGATGGCGAGTAGTAAACGTATCGAAGTTGTAAAAAGGAGCGTGACAGTCCTTCGACGTCATTTCTGAAAGCCGGACCATTTTCCGAGAAGTAAATGCATCCGCCTTTCCGAATACTGTAGACTCCGTTACAAAGAAACGCTAACGCCGCTACCCTGGTATCGCGGCCGGAACACCCGTCTTGAGCTGTACCGGCCACAAGACCAAGATTCGCCGTGCTGCCAGCCGACTGCTCCGCTTTTTAAAGCGGGGTCGGCACACAGCACTAGCCGATTTCCTTCCTGGAAATGGCCAAGGCAACATATTTGTATATCGCCGCTGGCCTCTTTTGACACTACTCGAGATTAGCGTGCCTTGTCCGCATCTCTTCTTCAGGAATTCCTTTCTCGTGAATAATATGGGCTATCGTGGCTTCCAAAAAGATCAACGTCGATAACTCAAACGTCGTACCCATGGGCATGCCAACAACCTTCCCATATTGCTCTGCGGTACCGATCTGGCACACGAAGTCCGCCATATCGCCAATCGTCGAGTTGCTCTTCGTAGAGATCAAAACGATCTTGGCACCTTGTTCCTTAGCACGCTTGGTGAAGGCAATCATCGTCTCCGTTTCGCCGGAGCCCGAGATTACGATAAACAAATCGCCCTTCCGAATGCTCGGGGTAACAATCTCGCCAACAACATATGCATCATAACCGCCATGCATAAGCCGCATCGCAAAAAACCTTGTAACCAAGCCTGAACGACCGGCGCCGGCCACAAAAATTCGCGATGCTTCATCGAGCATGCGGGTCAACTTTTCGTCATAGGTCGGATCGGTAGCGGCTAAAACGCCCGAAATCTTTTCTATGATCGTCTTCTGATGCATTTTATGCCCCTATGCTGCGCTAGCGAGCTCGCAAATCTCACGCGCGGCATCGGCAGGCGAAGAAGCCCCATAAATGGCGGCGCCGACGACGACGATGTTTGCACCCGCACGCGCGACTTGCTGGACGGTCGACTGCTTGATGCCGCCAGCGACGGAAATTCTAACGGGCAGGTTCAGGCGCGCGACGCTCTGCAAATCGGCAAACGGCGTCTGGCCTGCCGCCTGAGCATCCAGCCCCGTGTGAACGCCGATGATATGAGCGCCCAGTCTGGCGGATTCACGAGCGCATGCCACTTTATCCGGAACGTTGATGAGATCGACCTGCACTTCGGCGTTATGCGCGTTCGCAGCCTTGATAACGCCCGCGATGGTCGCAAGCCCGGAAACGCCGAGAACGGTGCAGATGTCGGCACCCGCCGCATAGAAGGGAGTCGCCTCGTACTCGCCGGCATCCATGGTCTTCAGATCGACCAGAAGAAGCTTGCTCGGGAACTGTCTTCTCAATTCCTTAACCAATGCAATCCCGTTGTGCTTGATGCACGGAGTTCCGATTTCGAAAATATCCACGTAAGGCGCCGCAAGGCTTGCGAGCTTCAAAGTCTGGTTGACGTCCAACGAATCCAGTGCCAATTGAATTAATGGTCTTGCCATGATGCGTGCTCCAAATTGTTTGTTATAGTAGTCGGTTAGGTAATTATTAACCTTATAAATGCATTCTTCAAACGCATTATTCGTTAACTCTAAAATAGAACCGGGATAGGTGTCAACGCTCCTCTACCGCTCCCTTAATCCATCATCGTCCGAACGCCAGCCTGTAAATCGCACCGGCGGTTTAACAATCTTGCGTCGGAATGATAAGCGGATAATGGCGATGAATCTAAAACTAGAAGACCATCCAAACAGCGCATGAGGGATAACGTTACTCGCTTCCGTTTCCAATATACGAACAGAAGCCTGGTTTTGGCGAAACCTATCGCTTTCGGCTATTGCGGCCGTTTATCTAGCGGTCTCTTCGAGTTTTTTCAGGTACTTAGCCACACCGGTCTCAGCTACTGCCGGCTTGACGGATGCAGCCACGTTTTTCAGGTACTTGGCCACGCCGGTTTCGGCTACCGCCGGAGCAGCCGATGCAGACAGATTTTTCAGGTACTTAGCCACGCCGGTTTCCCCCGTTGCTCCTCCCGAAACCGGAGCAACCACCTTGGGTTGAGCCGCCTGAACCGTGGTTCCGGATTTTCTGTTGCTCCAGAAAATGAAGCCGACCAGACCCAGAACGATCAAAGCAATCGGGAAATTTTCCGCCAAGGGATTCTCGGCCTTGGGAGCGACAACACCGGTATTGGGCTGATCGACCGAAGCCGATGCAGTCGAGCTTTCCGAAGCCTGCTTCGCCTGCATGGCCTGCACGGCCGCCGCCCGCTCCTTTGCAGCCGCCGCGTGCTTGGCGATCAAATCGGCATCCTGGGAAATCACGACCGGCTCAAAGTTTGCCGCCGGGTATTCCGAGTCCGCCCTTGCTAACGGGCTGGCCAGCAGCAGCGCCGCGAGTACAGCTTTCGTCAAATTATGTTTTTTCACATCATTCTCCTAAAAATCTTAAGAAATGGATGAAGACCCCGGCCGGCATGGGCAGGATGGCCACTCCTAACCTAGTATAAGGGGGCGCTTCATCAAATGGAATATATGTGCCTCTTCCAACGTTCCGCGCTCTTAAAAGAAGCGTGTTTTTCAAGGTGCGTAGAGCCGAACGCTCCCCCCTTGCAACCGCCGCTCTTGCGTCCGAATCCCGGATCGAGCCAGGAGTGGAAAAATTCATGCGCGGCAAACGGACAAAAGCTCCTCGACCCGCTGCAAGTCATCTTCGGTGTCCACACCCGCCTCGGGCGCTTCTTCGACAGGCAAGACCAGAATACGTTCGCCGTGCCACAGAATACGCAATTGCTCCAGTGCTTCGACGGTTTCCAGCCGCGATGGCGGCCAACTCACGTAACGCCGCAGAAAACCGGCCGAGTAAGCGTAAATGCCGATATGGCGGAGGTACGGAAAGCTTTCTGCCAAAAACGCGCCGGCGTCGGCAAAACCGGCCCGGTGCCAAGGAATCGGAGCCCGGCTGAAATAAAGGGCGTGGCCATTTTGATCGAGCACGGTTTTGACCGAGTTCGGATCGAAGATTTCACGGCGGCTTTTGATGGGAGCGGCAAGCGTGGCAACCTGCGCAACGCACTGACTGGCCAAGGCGGTGGCAACCATCCTCACCAGGCCCGGCCGCATAAGAGGCTCATCGCCTTGCAGATTGACGACGATTTCGTCATCCGGCCAACCCAGCCGATCCACCACCTCGGCGATCCGTTCGCTGCCGCTAGCATGATCCTCGCGAGTCAGCATCGCAGCTACCGGCAGATGGCTTACCGCGTCACGGATGCGTTCGTCGTCGGTGGCGACGATGACATTGCCGCCCGCTTCCAAGGCACGCTCGCAGACGTGGACGATCATCGGACGTCCGGCCAAAGACAGGAGAGGCTTTCCCGGCAGTCTGCTCGAACCGTAGCGTGCCGGGATGACGATATTAAAGGGCCGCATGATTAGCCGCTACGACAGCGCATCGTACTCTTCGAGGCTGATTTTTCGAGCCTCGTTCTCCAGCATCACCGGAATGTCGTCGCGTATCGGATAGGCGAGCCGGTCTGCCTTGCAGATCAGCTCCTGCTGCTCTTTCTTGAAAACGAGCTCGCCTTTGCAGACGGGGCAGACCAGGATTTCAAGCAATTTTCGGTCCATTGCATTTAGCCTTCAATAAAGTTAACAAATTCTCGCCGAATTCGGCTGGCAGCCTGGCCTCAACGGGCACATACCAAAAATTCGCGGCGGCAAAATCACGGCATTTTACAGCGTCTTTCTCGGTCATCAGGATCGGACGACCTTTAGCAAACGCCAAGTCTTCGGCCCGATACCCGTGATGGTCGGGGAATTCGCGGCGGTCGAACCTCAAACCGAGGCTCCGAAGATGATCAAAAAACCGCTGCGGATTACCGATCCCCGCAATTGCGTAAAAATCGCATCCGGCAAATGATCTTAGGGGTTCTTTTACGTCTTCGTCCTGAAGATTAACGGCCGTCTCGCCTTCCAGCGACATGACGTATCCGCCCGGCGGTCCCTCGCCCGTATACACGCTCAGGTCGATCGAATTCAACCGTTCAACCGGCTCCCGCAGCGGCCCTGCCGGGAGGCAGCGGCCATTGCCGAAACGCCGCGAGCCGTCCACCACGGCGATTTCCAGATCGCGATACAGGGCGTAGTGTTGCAATCCGTCGTCGGACAGAATGACGTCGCAGTCCATATTGTCCAAAAGCGCTTTTGCCGCTTCGTCGCGCCGGGGAAAAACGAACACCGGGCAGCCGGTTCGACGCGCGATGAGCAGTGGCTCGTCGCCCACGGCGCGCGCGCTGGAGTTCTTCGAGACCTGAAGCGGCCGACGCCCGGGGGATGCTCCGTAGCCGCGGCTTACGATACCCGGTTTAAATCCCCTCTCCCTGAGAAACCGAGCCAGCCAGATAATCAAAGGCGTCTTGCCGGTACCGCCGACCGTTAAATTGCCGACCACGATGATCGGAACCGGAAAACGGCTGACGCGTTTAAGCCCGCTCCCGTAGGTCCAGCGGCGAAGCTTCACGAGCTGGCGAAATAACGCTTCGAGCGGCATCAAACACGGATTCGGATGCGGTTTTTCATACCACTCCCGCTGCAACCAGCCGATCAATTGCGCTTTCACCCGGCTCGACCGATCACGGATTTTCGATGGCTCCGCTCTTGGCGGCAAAGGTGACGTGGGTGAAACCGAGCTGGCTGGCCGCGTCCAAAACGGTGATTACGGCTTGATGAGTGGTTTTTTGATCGGCATTGATGACCAGCAACGGGTTCTTATTTTCGCCTGCGGCTTCCAAAATCGCCTTTTTCAAGGTTTCGATCTGCGTGTTTACCACCTGATGATCGTTGACGAAATAACGCCCTTCCGTATCGATGACGACATCGACGCTCTTCTCCTCGCTTGCCGACTGCCCCGTAGCTTCCGGCAAGCGGATTTGCAATTCCGCCTCGCGGCTGAACGTCGTGGTCAATACCAGGAAAATCAGCAGCACGATGAGCACGTCGATCATCGGGATCAGGTTGAGCTCGGGATAATCCCGACGCCGAGGGCGGAAATTCATGGCCGTCTATTCCTCTTCCTGGCTGCCGTATAGCGTCTCGATCAGCCGCACGGCCTCTTCCTCCATGCGGACGGCCAAGTCGATCACTCGCCCCTGGAAATAGCGGTAGAAGATCAGGCTGGGGATGGCTACCGCGAGTCCGGCTGCCGTCGCGATGAGGATTTCCGATATGCCGCCCGCAAGCTTGGTGGGATTGCCGATACCGCTCGCCACGGAAAACGTGGAAAAGACCTTGATCATGCCCAGCACGCTTCCCAGCAATCCCAGATAAGGAGAGACCGAGGCAATCGTGCCCAGAGTATTCAGATACCGCTCCAGATCGTGGATCACTTGGCGTCCGGCCTGCTCGATACTCTCCCTTACCGCTTCGCGGCCGTGGGAATAGTTCATGAGCCCTGCCGCAAGAATCGCGCCGAGCGGGGAATTTACCCGCAGCCTCCGGATATACGCGCCATCGAGCTGATTTTTCCGGTACAGACCCCATACTTCAGGCACGAGTTGGGGAGGAATGATACGGCTGGCGCGCAATGCCCAAAAGCGCTCCAAAATGATGGCTAAAGCCAATATCGAACAGGCGATGATGGGCACCATGACCCATCCGCCCGCTTTAATGATTTCGAACATCGTCGATTATTCTCTCGTTGGCCGACCGATCATTGTAGTCGATCGGCCGCCAGCCGGCATCCCGTCGATATCGAGGACCGGTAAACAGAACGCAGATCAAGCACCATTCGGCCTAAGCAAGACATCTGTCGAGACAACGGCCGACGCCTCCGGGGCCCCTGGTCAAAAAAAGCATCACAAGGTTTCCACATCGAGATTCGGAAGCTCGACGCGAAAGCTTCCGCGCCGCCAAATCGCTTTCCCGATGTCGCGCCAAGGCTGAGCGGCATTCTTGTGGCGCAGATCTTCTTCCCAATCCATGGGCACGCGCACCTCTTTCATCTTGACGACAAATTCGGCATTCGTCAGATCCAGCCCCAATTCGATACCCCAAAATGCCGTAATCTTTTTCAGGAACTTGCTCAATCGTTCCGGATGCATATGAGACGTCACGGCGACATTGGCCCACATCGACTGGACGCGGCCCCAGTTCGGAGCGACCAGCCGCCCCTCCTCGTTGACGAAAGGCAGCCATTGCTCGCGGCCGGCCTGGTCCCTGTAGGTTATGGCGATGATGTGATTGTAGCCCGCAAAATGATCGTGCATGTAAAGGGCGTGAGGCGTTATCCCGAGAAAGGCATGGGAGAAGTTGATGACCGTGTTGCTGAGCCGATCCGCCACCTGCCCGGCGGCACCGATATCGCACGCCTCGCCGCACCGGTACAAAATGCCGTAATGAACCGTGCTGTTCAGTTGAAGCACCAGGACCACGACCAGGAATTTCGCGATCCGCTGAGTCTGCTGCCTGCCGGTCGCCGCATACCTCTGGAACCATTTCGCCAAAGGATGCTCTTCATACGGAAGCGGAAGCGAAGCCGAGGGAACCGCGCACGTTTCGTCGCAGACGACACGTTCTCGCCGATCCGCTATTCCGCGATAAATCCGGTTTCCCCAATGGTAGATGCCCGGCAGCCTCATGAACCAACCGGCGGGCGCGGCATAGCCCATGGCGATCAATATGCGGATGTAAGTATCCAGTCCCGAATACAAGCGCCTCTCGCCGTCCAAGGCATATAGATCCTTTAACAGCCGGCTTTCGGGAATCGAATCGAGATCCCGGTATTCCTTCGCATACGTCTGCAAGCCCTTGAAGTCGATGGCTTTTAGAATATCGAAGTGCTGAATGACTATGACGGTACGGTTGCACAATGGACATTGCTGATCGTAGAAAACCGTCAGCTTCGGCTGCTCGAATTGAAACGTCTTCTTCAGATTGGCCCACCAGCCCAAAGGCACCAGCAAGAAATAGTGGACCAGCATCGCAAACCCGAAGGGATAGATATTGAGCGAAAGAACGATTCCGGTATGGAACAGCGCTCCGGTCAGCAAAAGAGGGACACGAAAAGGGCGGAACCAGAACAAAAACAAAAACAGGAACTGGAAAGCAATGATCGTGTAGCCGATGAACATTTCCAAAGGTTTTATGTTCAATAACGGCGTCATGTCGATGGCCGACATGTAATAAGGCATGGTCGGCGGAAGCCATGGCCCCATCCCGTTGCGCCAGAATTCGGCCGAGAGTTTATGGATACCCGAATCCAGATAGAGCAATCCCAGCGAAATCGCAAGCGAAAGATAATAGGCAAGAACGGGCACGTTTTCAGCCGGCCGGTACCGGCTCTCCAGTGTCGAGAACCTGAGTTTTAGCCGGAGATTATCCAGGGATAGGGCTCGCTCCGTCGGCAGGAATATCAGCAGAAAGCTGGAGCCCGTCATCAACTGATCGAACCCGCCGTCAAAATCCTGCCACATGGGCGTAAAAACGACGAAAGTCACCCAGAACATGTAATTGGCGACCGCCGCCCTCCGGGTATGGTAGCCCAGGACCAGGCACACCGCGATCGCGGCCCACACCAGAAGAAGGAAATGCAGTATGGGAGACGCTCTGTCGAAAAACGGCACCGGATCGAAAATCAAATGCCGGAAATAAAATAGAAAAAGGATTTCCTGAAGTATGACTAACGAGAAACCGATTCGGAAAACGCCGAGACCGATGGCGGGAACCTGCTTCGCAAGCCCCTGCTCGACCCATGTTTTTAATTTTCGGTACATTGCTTAAATACTTGGGTTTAACGGATCGCTATTAGCGGAGTTAAAAACGACAAAACTACCCGGCATGACCGGAAAACCGGCGATTCAAACGGAGAGGGCTGGAAGGAAAAGGATTAAACGCTAAGGATTTCTTGCTTGCCGAAACAAAGCGCCGCTCGCATGGTTCTCCTCAGCCGCCGGCAAGGACCGCGCCGGCCGGCGGACTGGCGCCCCGCCGCGATCATAACGCGTACTGTATCGAGATTTGGAGCCCGCTCTTTGATCCAGGTCAGATAACGCCGATTGTAACGCTTTCCTGGCGGAATGAATCAAACTTGCATTCGCTTTCTTTCCGTGGCGCCCTCGTAAACCGGGAAAAATGCCGAGGAGGCTACGGCTATCTTCGCACCTCGAACGCGGCGAATTCCCCGCTCGGAATTTCTTCGGTCACTTCCAGTGAATCGACCTTGGCGCGAGGAGGGCCGTCCGCACACCAGTCCAGGAACTCGGCAACCGGTTCCGAAGCGCCTTCCGCCAGAATTTCGACCCGTCCGTCCGGGAGATTTCGCACCCAGCCTTTAACGCCCAAATCTGTGGCGCGTTCACAGGCCGCGGCCCGAAAGAACACTCCCTGAACCAAACCCGATACGAAAACATGAACGCGTCTAGCCATCGACATGCCCCGAAACACTCAGCGACCGATCATCCAACAATAATGAATCCGCGGATTCCGTTCAAAGTCCTTGGGTATCGTTTTACGGCCGATATCCTCCAACTTCAAGCCGGCCAGCCCCTCGGCGCCGAGCTTGAATTTGCGGCAGTTGGTGGAAAAAACCAATAATCCGTCCGGCGCCAAAAGATCCACGCACTGTCTTATCAGCATCGGATGATCGCGCTGCACGTCCAAGGTCTGCCGCATTCTCTTGGACGTCGAGAAGGTGGGCGGATCGAGAAAGATCAAATCGAAGCGCCGCCGGTCCCGCAACGCCTGATCGAGCCATTCGAGGCAATCCGCCTGAACGAGTTCGTGGCGGCCGCCGCGAATTCCGTTGAGCTCCAGATTGCGCGCCGCCCAGTCCAAATACGTGCGGGACATATCCACCGAGGTGGTCGACGCCGCACCGCCTTTCGCCGCGTACACCGAGGCGGTGCCGGTGTAGGCGAACAAATTAAGGAAGCGCTTGTCCGCCGCCCGATCCTCAATCATCCGGCGGGTGATGCGATGATCGAGAAACAGCCCGGTATCGAGGTAATCCTCGAAATTGACCCAGAACTTCCATCCCCCCTCCTCGACCACGTGAAACCGTCCGGCTTCGGCCTGTTTCTCGTACTGAGCCGCACCCTTCTGCTTACGGCGAATCTTGAGAAAAAGCTGTTCGGGCGAAATTTCGAGCACCCTCGGAATAACGGCCACGGCATGAACCAACCGCGTCTCCGCCTTGACCGGATCGACGCTGGACGGGGCTTCGTACTCCTGCACATGAACCCAGGTCCTCTCGCCCTGGTACACATCGACGGCAACGGCATACTCCGGCAAATCGGCATCGTACAGCCGATAGCAATGGATTCCGTTTTGCCGCGCCCAGCGGCCGAGGCTCTTCAGATTCTTGCGCAAACGGTTGGCGAACATCTCCGCCCCGCCGTCCGCCGTGTCCACGGCCTTGGCTTTCCGGACGATTTCACGGGTTTTGCGTTGCGCCTCTGTGAGCGGCTCCGGTTCGCGCGGACTGAAAAAACGCTCCGGCTCGATATCGAAATTGAACAGCCGGCATTCGAGCGCGCCGTTATACAGCGTGTAATAGCGTGTCGCCCGCATGCCCAGTTTAAAGGCCAGCTCCGGATTACCGGTCAGCAGCGTCGCCTTCCAGCCGGCAAAATGATTTTTGAGCGTTTCGCCCAATTGCGTATACAGCGGAACCAGCGTCTTTTCCTCACCCAAACGCTCGCCGTAGGGGGGATTGACGGCGACCAGACCGAACGCATGGCGCGGGCGAGCGTCGGCCGCGGCTTTCCGCTCCACGTGGACATAGCCCCTGAGCCCCGCGTGCTCAATGTTTTCCAAGGCAATTCGGACGGCTTGCCGATCGACGTCGTAGCCGACGATCGGCGGAAGCTTCCGCAGCCCCGTTTCGCAGCGCCGTTCCGCCTCCTTCACCAGGCTCTGCCAAAGCACGCGATCATGTTTTTTCCACCCGAACAGGCCGAAGTGGGGCCTAAGCAGCCCCGGCGCGAAGTCGCCCGCCATGAGCGCCGCTTCGATCGGCAAGGTGCCGGAACCGCACATCGGATCGATGAAATGCCCTCCGCTCTCGGCGATCCTGGGCCATCCGGCGCGCAGCAGAACGGCCGCCGCCAGGTTTTCCTTGAGCGGCGCCCGGCCTCCTTCCTGCCGATAGGCGCGTTTGTGAAGACTCTCGCCGGAAAGATCGATGCTTACGGTCGCGGCATCGCGATCCAGATAAACGTTCACCCGGAGATCCGGCCGGTCGAGACGCACCGACGGGCGGATGCCGAAATGCTCCCGGAAGTAATCGACGATACCGTCCTTGACTTTTTGAGCGCCGAACAGCGTGTGGCTGATCTTCGACCGGCTGGAGGCGAAATCGACGGCAAAGGTCGCGTGCGAATCCAGATGAGCGCTCCACTCGATTCGCCGGATGCCTTCGTAAAGCGCCTCCGGACTCGCGGCGGGAAAACGGTCCAGCGGAAGCAAAATCCGGTTGGCCAATCGGGACCACAAGCACGCTTTATAAGCGGTTTCGAGACTGCCGCCGAAGGACACCCCGGCACGGGTTTCGGCAACCTCCACGGCTCCCGATACCCTAAGTTCATCGGCCAGAAGAAGCTCCATCCCGAGCGGAGCGGTCGCAAAAAAACGCAGAGAATCATTCATCGATGAGTGTGACGGTTACGGCAGCCGGATCGGAATCGCGGCTTTCGATAGTTTTCGCGGTTTTCGTAAAAATCAACCGAAAACCGCGTTAATGAAAAGGTGTTGTTTTAGCAGGCTGACGGTTCTCTTGTAAGTGCGAATGACTTCGCATCTACATTTACGGCCTGATTTAAGATCGAATCTTTGCGGCAGGCGCTTCGGAAGGATGTCGAAAAAATAGGAATCGCAATCAATCAGACGACGAGTCAGCGCGTGAAAGGTCGTCCCTGCCATAGTTGCGCAAGTAGTCCGGCAGTAGCGTAATGTCGCACGCCTCTTCGCCAAATGTCCACATCGCCCCTGTAATCGGATCGACGAACAGGTAACCCAACGGTCCGCCGAAGGTTAAATTGCCCAGGGCGTACCACAATGACACCTTGGTGTTAATGCCGGCGGCGCCCGGCTGATAACCGGCCTTGGTGTAGGTCACAAAGTAGTCGGCGCCGTCGAAAAAACCATCGCTTTTCTTGAGAATTATTGAGGCCGGCGTTTTCCCGGTTTGGATGATTTGTCCCTTAGCATTGCGAATCATGTATTCCGCGCCGCTTGGCTTGCTGGTGATGCGTACCGGCTCATAGGTACTGCTCACGATCGATGCGCACCCGGATAGTGCGAGCGCTATGCTCATCCAAGCAATTTGATTCTTCATGGCTTTCCGCTTCTTGTATTGTTGATTGCCAAGTCGAGCATAGCACACCGAGGGGTCAGGTCTATGTTTTACAGGCCATTTATTCCAGTAATTTCCACTCGGCACGAAGCAATCGCGAGTATCAAGGTAATCGTCTGAAGAAAGATGGCACGTAGCCATAAAGCTCGGATCGAGAAATTCCTCTGTACTGGGTTTGTTCACCGAGCGGCCAACGGCCTCTTTTGCCACGGCGCTCTCGAACAAATATCGGTCCTTGGTCTTGGGTAGAGCCCGAAGCTCTATGAGGATGGGGCGCTCACGATACCCATGACAAGCGCATTTATCGCCGTGATAGCGATCACAGCTTTTGAAGTGCAGAAAGAGCTTTCATCAGGCGCCAAAGGTTTCGCTGAGCCGCGCGAATGAAGCGCAATGATTTTAAGAAAAAGCGAAGGGCGTTTCCGGCCTCCCCACGCTCAATCGCTCGCCAACGATCTTTCCAGGGACGCCTGGCAGGCCGATAACTGCCGGCGGTAGCGCGCCGCGGTCGCCGCCACGCGCTGGGCAACCCGCAGCAGCCAGGGCTTGGAGAGATAGGTTTTGCGCTGAAATCCGCCCTGGCCTTCGTGGTAAGCCAGGTATTGGCTGTAGGCGTCGTGCTTGGCAATTCCGAGGCGGGTATGGCTCTGATGCGCATACCAGCCGATAAAATCGGCCACGTCGTCGAATTCGTCCCGGTCCGCTCCGCCGTTGCCCGTTTTCGTTCGATACCACTCCCAGGTTTCGTCCTTGACTTGGCCGTAGCCGTAAGCCGACGACAGCCGCCACAGAGGCAGGACTCCCAAAAGCCGGTAGCGGGGCGGACGCGCGTCCTCGGCGAAGCTCGATTCCTGGTTGATGATCGCCATCTGGACCGGCACGGGCACCCCCCAGCGCCGTTGCGCGTTTCTGGCGCTGGCGTACCAATCCTCCTTTTCGAAAAAAATCGAACACAGATTCGACGGGTTTTTCGGAGGGGCCGTCGCACAACCGGCCAGTACCGCCGCGAGCAGAATAACAGCAGCCGGCCTTGCCGGAACCGGGCCGGTTCCGGCGTTTCCGCGGATCATCGGACGGCGGTCTGTTCCGTGTACGTTGGTTCGGATCGAAGCGCTTTCCATGTCCATTCACCGTTTGCCGAGAATTCCAGGATCGCATCGTAATAGCCAAGTCCGTCGTGCAGGCCGCCGAGATTGATATAGGCGATCCCGCTGGCGTTGAGCACGTCCAGGACCGTTTCGACCTGCTCGGTGCTCAACGCGGTGTCGATGCGATCCAAAAAGGCGAACTTCGGCGCGGCGATCGCGAGGCGGCTCACGGCGACCAACTGCTGTTCGGCCAAAGACAGAATGCTGCTCCAGTCGTGTTCCGTATCCAGCCCCCCGGCCCGCGTAAGCATGGGCTCCAGGTCGAAGGACTTCAGAACGGCATGAATGCGCTCTTCGCCGATCACGAATTCCTGGCCGGTGTGGAGCAGCAGCTCGCGGAGCGTTCCCGGCGGGAGATAGGGCCGCTCCGGCAGGAACATGATCTGGTCCAGTTCCGGGCGGATAATCCGCCCCTCGCCTTTTTCCAGAATGCCGGCAGTGGCCTTGAACAAGGCGACTCTCGCGGTGTCGTCCGCTCCCAAGACCAGGAGCCGGGTTCCGGAGGGAACCGAAACGGATAAATCCCTGACGACGATGCGCCCGTCCTCGGGAGAGCGCAGCGTCAAATGCTCGTAGGCCAGTAGCCCGTCGTTTTCGCACACTTCGACGACGGACGGGGCGGCGGACTTCTCGGCACAAAGAGGACATTCCGAAGCGAGGCGATGGTGGCCGCAGATTTCGCCGGCCGGAACCGGCGTCGCACGGGCTTGTTCTATGGCCTCCGCGAGCGAGCCCAGACGGGCGATGACGGCGGCGAACGAGGAAATGGACTGGAAGTTGGTTACGATCAGCGAGAAAGCGCCGAGGAGTTGAGCGAAGGCCATGGCCGCCTGGGTAATCACGCCGAACTCGACCTCTCCGCGGATGAAGAGCGGCGCCACGATCAGGGCGGGAATGATCTGTATGAGATAGTTGTAGCCGGTGGTAAAGAATCCGAGATTACGGTTTACCTGGATGATCTTCCGGAAATTCGCCGTCAATTCGTCGAGATGGCGAAGGATCCTGGCCCTGAGCCGGCCCTCGCGCCGCAACAGCGCGATCGATTCGGCATTTTCCCGGATGTGGATGAGATCCGCCCTGAAATTGGCCTCTTTGTCGAGCTGGCTGTAGTTCAATTCGACCAGAGGGTATCCGAACCGGATGGTCAGATACGAGCCCGCCACGGCGTAAACGACCGCCACCCCGAACAGCAAAGGACTGATCGACCACATCACGCCCGAGAAAGCCACCACGGTAAAAGCGCCGTTGAGGAACATCAGCGTGAAGGAGAGCGTGGTCACCGTGAACGCGCGCACGTCGTCGGCAATCCGCTGGTCCGGATTGGCGATTTCCCCGTTTGCGATCAGGTGATCGTTGAGCCGGTAATAGGTCGGATGTTCGAGGTAGATGTTGACCAGACGCCGGGTCAGCCATTCCCGCCAGAGCAAGCCCAGACGCTCTTCGGTGAAGCGGTAAAAAACCGCGACCACGGTACAGGCGGCCAAGACGGCGACATAGATGAAGGCCTGCCATATGAAACCTTCCCGGTCGCGTTCCGCGATGGCGGTCATGAAATCGCGGCCGACGTAGCTGTTCAAGACATTGAGGCCGTTGATCGCGAACAGGAACAAGATCAAGCCGACGAACAGCATCAAGGCCTTGCGGCCCAGTTCGGAAGACAGAAAACTCTTCACGCCGCGAACGAAGCGAAGCCACGTCAACCGGTTAATCTGAGAAAATTCTGCGCTCATAGTTATTATCTTTGTATGATTCGCCACGGCGTACTTCCCCGGCGCCCGCTCCCTCCCGATTGGCCCGCATCGCCGGCAAGAGGCCGAACCCGCCTGTCGATTTCGGATACCGACCGCATTAAGTGTCGTCACATCTGGCCGAAATTGCCAATTTTCGAACCGCAGGATACGGATCTTTCAAAAAGCCCGGCGTCCCTTCAAATATCGACTAACCTTTCCGAAAGGCACGCGGCTTGCCGGCTTCAACACTCCTGTTCGGCGCTTCGGGGAAAACCGCCTCGTTTCGGAGCGCTTGAGGGCGGTTCCCCGCCGCTGATGAATTTTAGAACGCAAACCTTGGGTAAACTAACCTGAATTCGGAGAACGATGTCATGCCGACCACAGTGATCGAACGCGAACTGAGCGAACAAACCTTCGCCACGTTATGGAAGTACGTAAAATGCATCCTCCGGATGCACATCGCGGGAATCGCCAACGAAACCAAGGCGGACCACGACGCTCAGGCTCCCGAGGGCGCCAACCGGACCTCCTGACATGCGGCGGCCGGTCGTTTCACCGTTCCGCAGCCGGGCGGGCGGCGCAACCGGCTGCGCTTGCCGAGGAATCGAGCGCCGATCCTGCCGGCCCCAAAAAATCCTTCACCCGGCCTGAGGCAACCGCCCCGTGGAAGAAAAACGTCGCCACGCCCGACCGCCAGGCTCCCCTTTTCATTGACAAGTACCCTCATGCGCAGCGAACTCTTGGACGATTTCGAGGATCTTTCAGGCTGGAGCGGCACGTCGTCGGGCCAGGCCGAAATTGCCATCTCCCCGGATCACGGGCCGCACGGCAAAGCCATGAGGCTCGATTTCGACTTCAAGGGCGGCGGCGGCTTCGTCGTGGCACGCAAGCAGTTTTCGCTTCCTCTTCCGGAAAGCTACGCCTTCAGCTTCGCTGTCCGGGGTTCCGCCCCAGCCAACAGATTCGAATTCAAGCTGGCCGACCCGCACGGCCATAACGTCTGGTGGTTTCATCGGAATCGCTACGACTTTCCCGAGGATTGGCGACCGGTTCGGATCAAAAGCAGTCAGATCGAGTTCGCCTGGGGCCCCTTGGGCGGCGGAGCCATGCCGGAGGTCGGCGCGATCGAGTTTGTGATTGCCGCGGATCTCGGCGGCAAGGGAACGGTTTGGATCGATGACTTGCGGTTCGAGGATCTCACCCCGGACATCGCCCCCGCCGTTTCGGCGTCGAGCGCCCTGCCCGGCTGCCGCCCCGAATTCGTTCTCGATCCTTCTGCGGAAAAATGCTGGCGTAGCCTGCCCTCCGGTCGCGCGGAATGGCTGTCGATCGACTTTCACGCCGAACGCGAATTCGGCGGCTTGACCGTTGACTGGGAGCCCGGCGCGCCGGCGCGGGATTTCGACGTACAACTGTCCGATGACGGGATGGGCTGGCGAACGGTCTATTCCGCGGCCGGCGTCGAGGCCGAGCGGAGCTACGTCTATTTGCCCGGCGCCTCGTCGCGTCATCTGCGCCTTCTCCTGAACAACACCGGCGAAGAAGCCGGCATCGCTCACATCGAAATCGAGCCTTACGAATTCTCCCGCTCCATCAATGCGTTCTTTCAGAACATCGCCAAGAAAGAAGCGAAGGGGCTTTATCCGAAGTATCTTTCCGGAGAACAGACCTATTGGTCACCGGTGGCCGTTGCCGGGGAGCATACGGCATCAGGGCTGCTGAACGAAGAGGGTTTGGCCGAAGTCGACAGGGGTTCGTTTTCCGTCGAACCCTTTTTGTACGCCGAAGGTCAACTGTTGACCTGGGCGGACGGCGCCTGCGAACAGGAATTGGAGTGCGGCTACCTGCCGATCCCGTCGTCCGTCTGGCGCAGAGACGATCTCCGGCTCGAAACCACTTTATTTGCCGCCCAGGTATCGGGCGCCCCGGTTCTGCTGATCCGTTACCGAATCGGGAACACCGGGCAAAGTGCCCGTGCGGTGCGGTTTTTTGCCGCCTTGAGGCCGTTCCAGGTCACGCCGCCCTGGCAGGCTTTCGAAAACCTGGGCGGCGTTAGCCCGATTCGGGAGCTCGCTTACCTCGACGGCTCGGCATGGGTCAACCGCAGCAAGCGCGTCATTCCCTTGAGTGCCCCGAGCCGGTTCGGAGCCGCCACGTTCGACCGGAGCGCTCTTACCGATTATCTGAAGCGCGGCGACGTGCCGCCCCTTACCGAAGCAGCCGATGCCTTCGGCTATGCTTCCGGAGCCTTCCGCTACGATCTCGAACTCCTTCCGGATACCGCTCGGGAGATTTACCTTGCCATACCCTTCGGCGCGGACGACGGCGAACCGGATCGTTCGATCGAAATGGCTCTTGAATCGGCTTCGGGAGCGGATCTGTTCGATGCCGCTAAACAGGAGTGGCTAGAGAAACTGAAGAATTTCGACATTCGCCTGCCCCCGGAGGCGCAGGGCTTCGTCGACACGCTGAAAACCGCCGCGGCTCACATTTTGATCAATCGCGACGGGCCGGCGCTGCAACCCGGCCCCCGGCGCTACACCCGGTCCTGGATCAGGGACGGGGCCGTCATGGCGGCGGCGCTGCTCAGAATGGGCTGTACCGAAGAAGCAAAGGACTTCGTCCGGTGGTATGCCGGCTATCAGGCGGAAGACGGCGCCGTGCCCTGCTGCGTGGATGCCACCGGCCCCGATTGGCTGGTTGAGTACGACAGCCAGGGCGAATTCATCTACGCCGTCATGGAGTGCTACCGGTTCACCGGCGATCGGGATTTCCTGGCTGAACTGTGGCCCGCAGCGGCCAGGTCCGTGGACCAAATAGACACTTTGCGCAACCGGAGACTCACCGACGAGTTCCGGACGCCGGAAAAACGGGCCTGTTATGGCCTCCTGCCGGAATCGGCCAGCCACGAAGGCTATCTGGCCCATCCCGTCCATGCCTATTGGGACGATTTCTGGGCATTGCGGGGCCTCAAGGATGCCGTCGCCATCGCGGAATTTCTCGGCGACCGGGATCGGGCCAGCCGCATGGCGGCCTTGCGGGAGTCCTTCCGCGACACGCTATATGCCTCGATAGAAGCCACCATGAGCGAACGGGGCATCGAATTCCTCCCCGGTTCGGTCGAATGGGCCGACTTCGATCCCACCGCCACCGCCGCCGCCATCGCGCCGATCGACGAACTGCACAACCTCCCGGAAGTCGCCGTAACCCGCACCTTCCGTGAGTACCTGGCCAAATTCCGGGAGCGATGCTCCGGCAGCGTCGAGTGGACCAATTACTCGCCTTACGAAGTGCGCATCGTCGGAGCCTTGGTGCGTCTCGGGATGCGGAAAAGCGCCCATGAGCTTGCGGACTTCCTGTTAGCCGACCGGCGTCCGCTGGCGTGGAATCAATGGCCGGAGATTGCCTGGCGCAACCCGAAGACGCCGGGGCATATCGGCGACGTTCCCCACACCTGGATCGGCGCGGAATACGTGCTCTCTTTCCTGAGCCTGTTCGCCTTCGAACGCGAGGCGGACCGCTCGCTGGTCGTTGCGGCGGGGATTTCCGAGGACTGGCTGGCCGGCGGATTCGAAGTGGCCGTCGAAAATCTGCCGACCCATTACGGCAGGATCGGCTATCGCTTACGGCGCCTGGAAGACGACAAGGCGGCCGTGTATCTGTCCGGCGCTCTCCTTATACCTCCCGGCGGGATCGTGATAAAGCCGCCGCTCCCGCGCCCGATCGCCGGCGTCGATATCGACGGAAAAAGGACCGGGGCTTTCGATGCGGAAACGGTGACCGTCGACCGGCTGCCCGCCGAAATCGTCATCCACTTCTGAAGACGGGCAGAAGACAACTACCGGAGCGGAGAACGTGCCGGATAAAGTGCCCGGTTGTTCGAAACCCTAACCTTTTCGGAAAAAACCGCCATCTCCGCGGCTATCGTCCTGTAAAGCTCCGGCGTCCACGACGGCAGTCCGTAACCGTTGGGATCGAGCGGCAAAACGCGCGGGTCGCGCGGCGCGACGATCACCTTGACGTTTTCCTCTCCGACCTGTGCCGTGAGCACGAACAATTCCTCTATCGCTTTGTTCCCCATGGCCAGGCAGCCCGCCGACACGCTGTCGCCGTGGATGAAAATGTCCGACCCCGGATCGAAACGGCCTTCGCGCCGGGCATGAAACCGATCGAACTCGTTCGGATAGTTCAACTTCATCGACAAGTGATAGTTGCTGTTCGGGTTCAACCCGACGATGCGGTATACCCCTTCGGGAACCTGCTTGTCACCCTGCCGCAGCTTGGGACCGGTCACGCCGCTCGCCGCCTTGATCTCGTAGTCGCGGATGAACCGGAACTCGCCCCCGTCCCGCGCCCAAACCTCGAGTTTCTTTTCCTGCTTGAGCGCTATAAACACGACCTCCCGAGGCGGGTAGGCCACCCCGGCTTCCTGGAAATAGGGCTTCAGTTGTTCCTCGGCGTAGGGACCGAACTGGTAAAGCACATCCTGAGTGGTCCGTTTTCCGGGCTCGAGGATGCGCGGCGGAAACAAAGAGGATGGATTCGTCGCTGGCATGGGGGATTGAGCGATGGCCGAATGGTGTTTCTTAACCACTTTAAAGGACGATTTGGCTCCCGTCCGTACGGACTTTTTGCCGGGCCCGGCACAGGCCGTCAAAAGAGCAACCATCATCGTCAGCAACAGAACATTCCCGAATTTCGATTTCATACATTGCTCCTTCAACATCCCGCCTCCTTGGCTGCAAGACCGCCCATCGGGCGACCGTCGATTGCAAGCCCCCGATCCTTCGACAACGAACGCCGAATCCATGCCGCGACGGATGTATCGTACCGGACGCCTTATATTTACCGCTTTGTCGAAATATTTTTTCAAGAGGCTATTTGACTTCGATTCCGTCTGATCCGGAATTTTCCAGGCGCGCCGCCCCGGTCAGTCGTCCGCGTCGGGTTCGAAAAACACCCATTTCACCTGCGGGAATGCCGTCTTCAAACCGGCTTCGCAGCGGTTGATGTCGGCGATCATTTCATTCACGCCGGCAGCCCGGCGCATCTTCGCCTTCACCGCGACCATGACGTCGCTGCCGAGTTGCAGAGTAATCAGATTGAAGACCTGAGCGACTTCCTCGCACTTGTCCAGATGGTCATGGATGGCTTGCTTGACCTCGGATTCCACGCTCTGCCCGATCAGCAGCCCGGAAACTTCCGCGCCGATGCCCACGGCCACCAACACCAGCAGCGCGCCGATGCCGATGCTGCCGGCCGCGTCGTAAACCGGATCGCCGGTCGCCATGGTCAAGCCGACGGCGGCCAGAGCGAACACCAGTCCCGCCAAGGCCGCCACGTCTTCGCCCAAGACCACGATCAACTCGCTCTGGCGGGTGTCGCGGAACCACCGCCAAAGCCCTCGGCCGCCCCGGGCCTTGTTGACTTCCCTGAGGCATCCGTAGAGCGAGACGCTCTCCATGGCGATGCCGAAAACCAGGATGCCGACCGCCAGCCAGGGCGATTCCAGCCCCTCGTGCGCCTCCAGCTTGTGTATGCCTTCGTAAATCGAGAATAATCCGCCCATGCTGAACAGAATCAGCGCAACGATGAACGACCAGAAGTAAATCGCCTTGCCGTATCCTAAAGGAAAATCGGGCGAGGGCGGACGTTTCGCCCGCTTGAGGCCGAGAATCAGCAGGCCCTGGTTGCCGCAATCGGCAAACGAATGGATGGCCTCCGCCAGCATCGAATTGGACCCGGTGTGAACGGCGGCGAACAGCTTGGCCGCCGCGATGGCCGCGTTTGCGCCCAAGGCGAAAAAAATCGACTTTAGAGAATCGGCTTGATGGGACATGACCTTTCGTGGCGTGTTTTTCTTTTGCGGACGGAAAGCTGAAAGAGCATAGCACTCCTTGGGCATGACACAGAAAATGATCGACTCCCTTCGAAACTCTAATTCGTTGAGAAAATACGATGGATAACACCCGCTTCCCCGCCGATTTCCTCTGGGGCGCCGCCACTTCCGCCTATCAGATCGAAGGTTCGCCTTTGGCCGACGGCGCCGGCCCCAGCAACTGGCACCGGTTCTGCCGCCTACCGGGCGCCATTCACAACGACGATACCGGCGATATGGCCTGCGACCACTATCGGCGCTGGGCGGACGACGTGAGACTCATGAAGGAACTGGGCCTCAAGGCTTACCGGTTCAGCATGGCATGGAGCCGCGTGCTGCCGAACGGACGGGGAAAACCGAACGAGAAAGGCCTCGACTTTTACCGTAACCTGGCGGATGCGCTGATCGCCAACGGCATCGAGCCGTTCGTGACGCTGCATCATTGGGATCTCCCTATGGCGCTCGACGATCTCGGCGGCTGGGCCAACCGCGACTCGGCGCATTGGTTTGCCGACTATGCCCATCTGATTTTCCGCGCCTTGGAAGACCGGGTCCGGTATTGGACCACGCTCAACGAACCTTGGGTGATTGTCGATGCCGGATACCTGCATGGCGTCCATCCGCCGGGTCTCAAATCGCTCGAAAAAACGCCACTGGCGGCCCACAATCTGCTGCGCGCGCATGCCAAAGCCGTGCAAGCCTTCCGCGCCGACGGCAAAGGCCGGATCGGTTTGGTGGTAAACCTCGAGCCCAAGTACGCCGCCTCGAACGATCCCGAGGATGCGGCCGCCATGGCCCGTGCCCACGCCTATATGAACCGTCAATTTCTCGACCCCGTCTTCTTGGGAGCGTACCCGGACGAACTCGCCGAAATCTTCGGTCGCGACTGGCCCCGTTTTCCCGAAGACGATCTCAGGCTGATCCGGGAGCCCATCGACTTTCTCGGCATCAACTATTACACCCGGTCGGTGGTCCGCAGCGACCCGTCCTCGCCGCCTTTCTATGCCTCGCCGGTACCGCAAGCGAATGCCGAACATACGGCCATGAACTGGGAAGTATTTCCGGACGGATTGAAATCGTGCCTGCTCTGGGTAAAAAGGCGGTACGGCGACATTCCGCTGTACGTAACGGAAAACGGCGCCGCCCTGACCGATCCCCTCCCAAAGGAAGGGCGCGTAGAAGACCCGCGCCGGATCGATTATCTTCGAGCCCATCTCCGCGCGGCGCATGAGGCCCTTCTGCAGGGCGCCAACCTGAAAGGCTATTTCGCCTGGTCGCTGCTCGATAATTTCGAATGGGCCCTGGGCTTTTCCAAGCGCTTCGGCCTGGTGCACGTCGACTACGCCACCCAGAAACGCACTCCCAAAGCCAGCGCGTCGTTCTACCGGGAGGTCATTGAGAGCCAGGGGGAAAGGATCTGGGATTGAACGGTCCGCCGCAGCGCCGATGCCGCTCGATCTAAAAACAACATTGTTATCATCGAGTGTCTACACGATAATCTTCACCTGCACGCAATACACTGTTCACTTGATTGCTATAATGCGCGGCCATGCGAGACCTGAATAACCGCACTCGTATCAAGGTTTCGCTACCGTCAGATCTTGAAAATCAGATGAAAATTTCGAGGAGGAACTGCATATGCCAAGAATCAGCACTTTAGTTTTGACCACGGGCTTGATTGTCGCCGCGGCGCCCTGCGCCTTTTCCGACGAAGATCCCCGCTATCCCGCGCATGACTTCAAGCCCTCGGTGATCTATCAGAATCCCGAATTGATCGCCGAGCACGATTCGAACGCCTCTTCGGACAGTTCATCCGATGCGCACCACGACCCCCGGTATCCGGGTTCCGCGTTCACGCCGACCGTCATCTATCAAAATCCCGAATTCATCAGGAAGTAGACTCCGTCCGAGCCTTGTGGAACGCGCCGTTCGACCCGATGCAGTCCGCATCGGACCGCCATTTTTCCGGAGAAACCCATGTCCGACCTGTCATTTGCGCCCCCGAAAACGCTCATCGAGCGTTTGAACCTGGAGGTTTTTTTGAATCATCCGCTGCTGACCAGCCTCTTCGTGACCGACTTCGCCTGGTTGAGCTTCGGACGAGAACCGCTGCTACTCCGTTTCCTGCTGCTCGCCGGCCTGGTTTATCTCGCGATGTTTTTCAGCGCCAAATCCTTCGCGCCGGGCTCCAGCGCTGAAAAGCAGCCCTGATCGAAGTCCGAGCCAAAAACCTTAACGTTACTTCAGAAGTTCTTCTTTCACCGAAGGGGAGAAAGCGATGGGAAAAATCAACGAGATTTTGGCAATCGAGGGATTGCCCGGCTGCAACATCATTACCGACTGGCAAAAATCCCTCTCCATTATCCTGGATCATCCGGTTCAAGCCAGCCTGTTCATTGTCAATTTTGCCTTCCTTCTTCTGGTCGAGCCGCCGGTCCTGTTCTCGATCTTGCTGCTCTCGGCGCTGGTTTATTTTGTTTTCGCTTTCAGCGAACGGTTATCCCGGTCGACGGATCTGCCGGAAAGCAAGCCGGCTTTGGCGGAAGTGGCTGTCGCAGCAAGCCCCGCCGCCGAAACCTTCGAGGCGTCGCCCGAACCGCCGAAGAATCCGGCGAGACAAGTCGCGCAGAATGCGGGCGGTTCGCCCGAGCCGGCGGCCAAACCGCAACGGCCCCGGCGAAGAGCGCCCAGGTCCTGACGCATAATCCTAGAAACAGCAGTTGACCGCTTGGATGCACCGGTAAAGCCCGATGAATCCCGAACATCCTGCGTGGCGTGAACCTCATCTTTTGGGTGAAGGCGCTACGCACCCGATGGCACGGCGGGCGGGCCGCCGCCTGGCGGCGTTGCTCCTCGTTGCGGGAGACTGCCCTGCGGCCTTGTCGCGCCTTGCCATCCGACCCGCCCGCCGCACACTCGGACGCGTCCAACTGCCGTTTCTAGGATAATCATTCCGAAAATCGACCCGGCACGGTGGTCGGCCCGTCCCTTATCTCCGACATGGATTGCCGGAAAGGGGATTGCCTCGCGGTTCAGCCGACCCAAACCCTCGCGTTCCGGAAGATGCGCATCCACGGCCCGTATTCGCCCCATGCCTTCGGATGCCAGGAGTTCTGCACGGTGCGGAAGCACCGCTCCGGATGCGGCATCATGATGGTGAAGCGTCCGTCGAGCGTCGTCAGGCCGGTGATGCCCAGCGGCGAGCCGTTCGGATTATGGGGAAAGGCTTCGGTGATCTTCCCGTAAGCATCCGTGTAGCATAGCGTGACCGTGCCAAGGCTGAGCGCCTTGCGCGCATCGTCGCGGAACTCCGCCCGCCCTTCGCCGTGGGCCACGACGATGGGCATCCGCGATCCCTCCATGCCGGCGAACAAGATGGAAGGCGACCGCTGGACTTCCACCAGAGACACGCGCGCTTCGAACTGTTCCGACTCGTTTCGGACGAAGCGCGGCCAGTGCGCGGCGCCCGGAATCAATTCAGCGAGATGAGACATCATCTGGCAGCCGTTACAGACCCCCAGGCCGAACGTGTCCTGCCGGTCGAAAAACGCCTGGAACTCGTCGCGGCCGCGCGCGTTGAGCAATATCGATTTTGCCCAACCGCCTCCGGCGCCCAGTACGTCGCCGTAGGAAAATCCTCCGCAGGCGGCCAGGCCGACGAAATCGCGGAGGCCCACCTGCCCCGACAGAATGTCGCTCATATGGACGTCGACCGCCGTGAAGCCGGCCCGATCGAATGCCGCCGCCATCTCCACGTGACCGTTCACGCCTTGTTCCCGGAGAATCGCCACGCGCGGACGGCCTTTGCCGATAAAAGGCGCGGCGACATCGTCGCCGGGATCGAAGGTCAGCTCGGCGCTTAGGCCGGGGTCTTCCTCGTCCGCAATCGCTTCGAACTCCTGGCGCGCGCAGTCCGGATTGTCGCGCAAGGCCTGCATGCGGTAGCTGGTTTCCGACCAGGTCTGCTGGAGCTCGGCTCGGGACTGGGACAGCAAAACCTCGTCGCCCCTTTTGAACACGATTTGCTTGTCGGCGCGAGGCATGCCGATGATATGGCTGAGCCGGCCAAGCCCCGATCGGTCGAGCAAATCCTCGACTGCTTTCAAGTCCGCTTCGCGAACCTGCACCACCGCCCCGAGCTCCTCGGAAAACAGGGCGGCGACGGCGTCTTCTCCAAGACCGGCAACGCCGATTTCGAGACCGCAGCGCGCCGCGAAAGCCATTTCGGAGAGCGTCGCGAACAAGCCGCCGTCGGACCGGTCATGATAAGCCAGCAAGCGCCCGTCCTCGTTCAAGGACTGGATGGCGGCGAAAAAGGACTCGAACATCGCCGGATCGTCGAGATCCGGGGATTCGTCCCCCATTTGCCCGTAGACCTGGGCCAGCGCGGAACCGCCCAGCCGATTCTTGCCTTGGCCGAGATCGATCAGCATCAGGCGCGTCGGGCCGCAATCGAGCCTAAGCTCCGGTGTCAAGGTGCGGCGAACGTCGACAACCGGCGCGAAGGCGGAAATGATCAGCGACAGCGGCGCCGTCATAACGATGTCACGGTCGTCCTGCCGCCATACCGTCTTCATCGACAGCGAGTCTTTCCCGACCGGGATGGCGATGCCCAAGGCGGGACACAGCTCCAGGCCCACGGCCTTCACCGTATCGAACAGCCTGGCGTCTTCACCGGGCGCTCCGGCTGCCGCCATCCAGTTGGCGGACAGCTTCACCTCGCTCAGGGAGCCGATCCGCGCGGCGGCGATATTGGTCAACGCCTCCCCCACGGCCATGCGCCCGGACGCCGGGGCATCGATCACCGCCAAGGGCGTACGCTCCCCCATGGACATGGCTTCGCCGGTATACGCCTGGAAACCCGAGGCCGTTACCGCCACGTCCGCCACCGGAACCTGCCACGGCCCGACCATTTGATCGCGTGCCACCAGCCCGCCGACCGACCGGTCGCCGATCGTGATCAAAAAACGCTTGTCGGCCACCGCGGGGAAATTCAGCACCCGGCGAGCCGCCTCCCGGATTTCGATGCCGTCACGCCGAATGGGAGACGGCAGGCCGCGAATTCTCGCGGCGTCGCGCTGCATTCTCGGCGGCTTGCCGAACAAGAGCGCCATCGGAATATCGATCGGGTGGGTGCCGAATTGATGGTCGCCGAGAACCAGGCTCTCTTCTTCGGTCGCATGGCCGATGACGGCGTAGGGGCAGCGCTCCCGCTCGCAGAAAGCCCGGAACTGCTCCAGCGCCTCCGGTTTGAGCGCCAGAACGTAACGTTCCTGCGATTCGTTGCACCAGATCTGCATCGGCGACATGCCCGACTCGTCGATGAGTATATTGCGCAGTTCGAAACGCCCGCCCCGCCCCGAGTCGTGAATGATCTCGGGAACGGCGTTCGACAGCCCGCCGGCGCCCACGTCGTGGATCGACAGGATCGGGTTGTCCTCGCCCAGCGCGGTACAGCGGTTGATCACTTCCTGACAGCGCCTCTGCATCTCGGGGTTTTCCCGCTGGACCGAGGCAAAATCCAAATCCTCGGCGCTCTCGCCGGATGCGACGGAGGAGGCGGCGCCGCCGCCGAGGCCGATGAGCATGGCAGGGCCGCCGAGCACGACGATGGGCGCCCCCGGAGGAATCGCCTGCTTGGCGAGATGATGGGGCCGGATATTGCCCATCCCGCCCGCGATCATGATCGGCTTGTGATAGCCGTGCAGCCCGGAACCGTCCGGAGCCGGCTGTTCGAACGTGCGGAAATAGCCGCACAGGTTGGGACGGCCGAATTCGTTGTTGAACGCCGCGCCGCCGATCGGTCCTTGCAGCATGATGTCGAGCGCCGAGGCGATGCGGCCCGGCTTGCCGTGATCCTTTTCCCACGGCTGCTCGAACTCGGGGATGCGAAGATGGGAGACGGAAAAACCGGTCAGCCCGGCCTTGGTCTGGGAACCCCGCCCGGTGGCGGCCTCGTCGCGGATCTCGCCGCCGGAGCCGGTCGCCGCGCCGGGATGGGGCGAAACCGCCGTCGGATGATTGTGGGTTTCCACTTTCATCAGAAGATGCGCGGGCTCCTCGCGATAACCGTATTCCAGGGTTTCGGGGTCGCGCAGAAAGACTTTCGCCGTCGCTCCTCGAACCACGGCGGCATTATCCCGGTAAGCGGACAGAACGCCCTCCGGCGACCGCTCGGTCGTGTTCCTGATCATGCCGAACAGGGTTTCGGCCCGGGATTCGCCGTCGATGCGCCAATTGGCGTTGAAAATCTTGTGCCGGCAATGCTCGGAGTTGGCCTGGGCGAACATCATCAGTTCCACGTCGGACGGATTCCGCCGAAGCGCCGTGAAACTTTCGACCAAATAGTCCAACTCGTCCTCGGACAAAGCGAGTCCGAGACTGCGGTTCGCCTTGATCAGCGCCCATTTTCCCTCCTCCAGCAGCGGGATGTACTCCAACGGTGCCGGGGCATGGTGCCGGAACAGGAGATGTTCCTGCCCGCGCAGCAGCACCGTCTGGGTCATCCGGTCGTGGATCAACGCCTTTATGGCGTCTCGTTGCGACAGTTTGATGTCTTTGCTGCCGCGGATGCGATATTCGATGCCCCTTTCCACGCGCAAAACGGCGGCCAGATTGCTGCGCCGCACGATGTCGGTCGCCTTGCTGGACCAGGGGGAAATGGTGCCGAGCCGCGGCACCACCAGGAAATAGTCGCCCAGAACGTTCTCGGGATCGTGAGCTGGGCCGTAGGCCAGGATGCTTTCCAGCACGCTGTTTTCCAGCCCGTTCAACGCGCGGCTGGTCTCGGCGAAATGCACGTACGAGACCGAGACTTCGACGATGGACGGCTCGACGCTACGGAGGTCGGTCAGCAGCTTTTGCCGGCGGAACGCGGAGAGGGCGGGAGGACCGGGGAATTTGGCAAACATGATCTCACTTCTACCATGGACAGCGATAAAACTTATCGCTTATTGGACACAACGCGGAAACGTTATTGCTTTTCCGGTTCCTGAGGTTCCCCGAGCGACTGTAGCGTCTGGTGCAGCCGCTTGAGCAGTTCGAATCCCGGCCCTTCGGCCTGGGGCTTGTCGTCCTGGTCGAGAACATAGATCACGGTCAGATCGCTTCTGTCCTCCAGCTTGATCCGATATTCCTTGGCGGGCGTTCCGGATCCCGAGAAAAAGGAGCCGAGGTCGCCCAGCAATCCCCGGTCTTCGTAAGACTTGTTCTCGTCGCTGAAATAAACGTAATAAACGCCGTCCGAACGGTTCCGATCGCTGACTTCGAGCCTGAGCCGGCCAAGAGCCTTGTCCACGTCGTTCCAGGCTTCGGCGTAGGGCGCTTCGAGCTCGATCAGGGGAACGTCGTCGGAATTCTGCGCCAAAACAGCCTGCGAGCCGCTCGACGGCTCGTCGGTTTCAGATGGTTTCCCGGAGGCGGACGAACTGCGCCGATCCGGGCGCGATCGGGCCTCGTCGGCAGAGGATCGGTCGTCGCCTCCCTCGATGGTCGACGCCTGCAAATCCGGAGGAATCTCCAGCGCGGGAATCTCGGAACTGTACTTGTATTGCTTCTGTTTATCGGGAAAGAGGCTGCCGACGAAACTGCAACCGCTCAAAGCGAGAACGCTTGAGACCAAAATGACTGCCCTGGGATCGAACCGATTCATATCTCGTTAAGCGTTAGACCGCGCCGGCTTGGCGCATGGCGTTCAGCACCGTTTCCCGACAACCTTCCGACAGCCAGGTCAGCGGCAGACGGATACCCGAGTCCATCCACCCCATTTCGTGCACCGCCCACTTGACCGGAATCGGGTTCGATTCGACGAACAAGTCGCGATGGAGAGCGGCCAGCTTGGCGTCGATGGCGCGGGCGGTCTCCGCGTCGCCGGCGATGGCCGCCGCGCACATCTCGTGCATCAGCTTGGGCGCGACGTTGGCCGTTACCGAAATCACGCCTTTTCCGCCGAGGAGACAGAACTCGCACGCGGTCGCGTCGTCGCCCGAATAAAGGAGGAAATCGGGGCCGCACAGGCGCATAATTTCCCGTGCCCGGTCCAGATTGCCAGTGGCCTCTTTGATGCCGACAATATTGGGAATTTCGGCAAGGCGCGCGACCGTTGCGGGCAACAGGTCGCAGGCGGTCCGGCCGGGAACGTTGTAAAGAATCTGCGGAATGTCCACCGCCTCGGCGACGGCTTTGTGATGAAGGTAAAGGCCTTCCTGGGTGGGCTTATTGTAATAGGGCGTCACCAGCAGGCAGGCATCCGCCCCCGCGTCCTTGGCCCTAGCCGTCAGGTTGATCGCTTCGGCGGTGGAATTGGCGCCGGTGCCGGCAATCACGGGAATCCTTCCGGCAACCCGGTCCACGACGAATTGAATGATGCGGCAGTGCTCCGCCTCATCGAGAGTCGCCGATTCGCCGGTGGTTCCCACGGCAACGATGGCATCGGTTCCCTGCTCGATATGAAATTCGATCAAACGGCTCAAACTTTCGTCGTCCAGTGCGCCGTCCCGTTTCATCGGGGTCACCAATGCGACGATGCTACCTTGAATCATGCAACTTAACTCGGTTCAATAAAAAGAACATGTTACCGTGCGCCGCCGGCATCTGACAACCGCATAACCCGTGCGGCCGAGGGAATGCCGCCAACGCCGGAAGCCGCGCCGGCAGCGGCGTCAACCGGATGAAAGTGATACACTTTTGGCATTTTTTCATGAAGAGAAACAACACTTCTATGCAGCTCGTCATCACCGTCCTAGGCGAAGACCGCCCCGATCTGATCGTGGAAATCACTCGCGCCATCAAGGACTGCAAATGCACGATTCTGGAAAGCCGCATGACCGAGCTGGGACATGAATTTGCCGGCCATTTGCTGGTCGAAGGCAATTGGAATCATATCGTGCGGCTGGAGAGCGCATTCGAAAACCTCGCCAACCGCTTTGCCATGAAGATCAATACGCTGCGCGGGCGGGAGCCGGAGGATCGGGAAGACAACACCCTGCCCTACGCGATCGATATCTTCGCCACCGACCAAATCAACAGCATTCACGAGCTCAGCGTGTTTCTCGCCAGCCGCAGCATCAAGATTCTGGATCTCAGCACCAGCCGCTATCCGGCGCCCTTCAGCGGCACTCCGTTGTTTCTCGCGCACATGGTCGTCAAGATTCCGACCGGCATGCGCATCGTCTCGTTGCGCGATGAATTTCTGGATTTCTGCGACCAGCAGAACCTGGACGCCATACTCGAACCGGTAAAACGCTAAGAACGGAACCCCTATGACTACGAATTCTCCCGGCCGGGCGGCGCCGGATTTTTCGGCTCCGGCCACCTCGGGCAAGACCATCGCGCTTGCGGATTATCGCAACCGGTACGTCGTCCTTTACTTCTATCCCAAGGACAACACGCCCGGCTGCACCCAGGAAGGCGTGGATTTTCGCGACCTGTACGCCGAATTTCGGAATTCGGACGCGGAGATTCTGGGAATTTCCCGGGACAGCGTGAAATCCCACGAAGGCTTCAAATGCAAGTTCGAGTTTCCGTTCGAGCTGATCTCCGACCAGGACGAAACGATCTGCAAGCTCTACGACGTTATCAAAATGAAGAACATGTACGGCAAGGAAGTGCGGGGCATCGAGCGCAGCACCTTTCTCATCGACCCGGCCGGCGCGATTGCCGCCGAATGGCGGAAAGTCCGCGTCAAAGGCCATGCGCTGGAGGTTCTAGGGAAAATCCGGGAATTAGCCGGCCGATAAAGGTACCTTTCAAACTCCGATTTCCCTATTCCATTCGCCATTCATCATGAATCAAGATCAACCCCCTGAGCGCAAGCTTTTCATACTGGATACCAACGTGCTGATGCACGATCCGGCTTCGCTGTTCCGCTTTCAGGAGCACGACATCTACATCCCCATGATCGTTCTGGAAGAACTGGACCATTCGAAAAAGGGGTTATCGGACGTTGCCCGCAACGCCCGTCAGGCCAGCCGCTTTCTGGACGAATTGATCCAGCATGCCGATATCCACGCGATCAGCAACGGCATTCCGCTGAACCGGGTTCAATATGCCGCCAGAATCGACGAGAAATGCAGCGGACGCTTGTTTTTCCAGGTTCGCCGCATGAACTCGGTACTGCCGGAAAGCCTGCCCGGCGATTTGCCCGATAATTCCATACTCGCCACCATGCTGGCTTTATCCGAAGAGCAACCGGAAACCCAGGTGGTACTGGTGTCGAAAGACATCAACATGCGGATCAAGGCGTCGGTGCTCGGGATCCGGGCCGAGGACTACCATAGCGATCAGGTGCTGGATGATATCAACCTACTGTACAGCGGCGCGCTCGAATTGCCGCTCGATTTCTGGGAAACCCACGGCAGCAAGATGGACTCCTGGCAGGATCAGCAGGGCCGCACCTTTTACCGGGTCGCGGGACCTCTGTTGAAAGACTGGTATCCCAACCAGTTTCTTTATCTTCCCGACGAATCGAACTTCGAGGCCATCGTCCGCAGCAAGGAGAACGGCAGCGCCGTCATCGAGCTGGCGCGCGACTACCGGACCCCGCAGCACGCGGTATGGGGCATCCAGGCGCGCAACCGGGAACAGAATTTCGCCTTCAATGTCCTGTTGGACCCGGAAATCGACTTCGTCACCCTGCTCGGCACCGCCGGAACCGGCAAGACGCTGCTGACGCTGGCGGCCGGCCTCGCCGTGACCCTCGAGCAGAAAATCTACCGGGAAATCGTGATGACCCGGGAAACGATTCCCCTGGGCGAAGACATCGGATTTCTGCCCGGCACCGAGGAAGAAAAGATGACGCCCTGGATGGGCGCGCTGCTCGACAACCTGGAACTGTTGAGCAGCCACGAAAACGGCTCCAGTTGGGAACGGCAGGTCACCAATACCCTGCTGTTGAACCGCGTCAAGATGCGTTCGCTCAACTTCATGCGCGGACGCACATTCCTGAACCGGTTCATCATTCTCGACGAAGCCCAGAACCTGACGTCGAAACAGATGAAGACGCTGATCACCCGCGCGGGCCCCGGCAGCAAAATCGTCTGTCTCGGCAACATCGCCCAGATCGACACCCCGTACCTGACCGGCACGACATCGGGGCTTACCTACGTGGTCGACCGGTTCAAGGACTGGCCCCACGCCGCGCACATTACCTTGAAGCGGGGCGAGCGCTCCCGCTTGGCCGATTTCGCGGCGGACACCTTATAGGGGGGATGCCGCGGCGCGGGCGCGAAAATCCGGCGGCCAAACGCTGTCTAACATGAACAGCCAGCCGCCGAGACCGTTCCATGCACGCGAGTAATGCGTCCGAGTCCGAAAACTGGTACCGCATCCGGCTTTCGCGCGACGAATACGAAAGCGGCGAAGTCGCCGTCATCCGGGGCGCGTTCCGGCGTATCTACATCGCTCGAAACGGACCCAAGGGAATGGCGATGTACGGAACCGAATCGGACGATGAAGAGGCTTACTTCGTCTATTTCACGCCCGAGTCGCTGCCCCATGTCCGCGTACTGATAAAGGCCTATTCCGCCGAACCCCATGCACCGCCGCCCCTCCGTCGGCTTTCCTTGATCTTTGGCGAAGACTCGCATCGCCTCTGACGCACTGGACCGTCTTCGCGCCAACCGGGATACGATTGGGCCGCGGATCGCCGCACCGTCGACTTGAATACGGCTTGCCGTCTCTTCTCAAAAAAATGCGGCCCGGACTTGACGGCGCACCAGCAGATACGGTCTATTTCCAAAGCAAAATCCATCGCCCTCCTTCCGCTTGACCGATTGCCCCGAGCTCCGAGGCCTTAGCCCAAGCGTCCGGGCAAGACTTCGCGCTTATCGATTCGAAACACGAATAAGCTTCTGCCTCGCCAGCAAGCCCGGCAGCCAACGACATTTGAGACAACGAGAATGACGACACAACACGATGAAAAAGAGGCGAGCTACGTGGTGCGGGCTCTGATTTGGGATGGGATTTGTTTGTTCGGCGATGCCGCCACCCCGGATTCGGTGGCCGACTACGTCGTGAAGCGATTCGATCCCGATGGCAGGCTGTCGCCGCTCATGGCGCATGCGGCCTGGAGCGGCGCGAGGCGGTTGGCCGTCGAAGAAATGGCCTGGCACGAATCCGGCCCCAAAACCGCCGGACATCGAAACGGCTTAAGCGCAGAGACAGTCAGGCGGATGCTCGAAACCGCGGTTTTGCGCGCAAGAATGGAGGCGCAAATCGCCACGGGCCATTCTTCGAAAGATGCCGGATTCGGAATATAACGCATTAAAAATGTAATTTTTTCACAGACTCGCAAGCGGATTGCAGGTCTAATTAAGGTCGCACGGAGGCGGTGGGTCAAGGATGACCCAAGGATGAGCGTGACCTCCCGAATCTCCAGCGCGAGAAACGACTTTCCCGCCAGATCGCCTGAAACCCGATTCGAGGCCGGATTCCCGCCCGATCCCATCGTTTGAGCGACACGAGCCCATTGTCCCCTCCCCCTCCCGGTCAGTGGGCGTTTCGTTCTTACAGCCAGTAGCATGCCGCGCCGATGGCGATGGTCAGCAAGGCGACCGGCACTCCCACCGTGGCATGACACCGCCACGTGATCGGGATGTTCCGGCGCGCCGCTGCATCCACGACGATGATGTTCGCGATGCTGCCGACGATCAGCAGATTTCCGGCGAAGGTGCTCGATATTGCAAGCAATAGCCCCGCATCCGGATGGACAGCCATCGGCAGCAGCAGCATCACCGCGGGAACATTGGAAACCACGTTGCTGAGCAGAAACGACGCTCCATAAAGCGGCCAAAGGTCGTGCAAGTCGAGCCCTGTCTCCGCCAGCGCCGATACGGCCTGCTTGGGCAGGCCGGTCGTCTCCAGGGCATGGTTGACGATGAACAGTCCGATAAACAGCAAAAGCACCTGCCAGTCCACCAGCCCGAGCATGTGCCGCGAATGAAGTTTACGCGACAGCAACAGCACGCCGGCACCCGCTAAAGCCACGGTTTCGCGCGGCCAATCCGAAAACAGAAATGCCGCGAACAGCAGGGTTGCGACCGTGAGGCCCTTCGCCGTCTGCCAAGCATCGAAATCCGCATGCCATTCGAGACGAAGGTCTTTTTCGACTTCGGTTCCGCTCCGCTCCCGATCGAGCTCCCAACGCCCTTGCCGCCACAGCGCGATCGTCAGCCACGTCGCCAGCAACCCCAAACCGACCGGAACCGCGGCATCGCTTAGATAATCGCCAAAGGAAATGTTCAGGGTCTCTCCGATGAGCATGTTCTGGGGGTTTCCTATCAGCGTGGCGGCCGAACCGATATTGGCGGAACAGGACAAGGCCAGCAGAAACGGCAACGGATCGAGGCCCCGATTCAGGCAGATCTCGATCAATACCGGGGCCATCGCGAGACAGACCACGTCGTTGCTGAACACGCTGGAAAGCCCCGCCGCCAGGGCGATCAAGGCGCCAAGAAACAAAGGCGGCGCTGCCCGGAGCGCGCCGAGCTTCTCGGTCACCAGCGTATAAAATCCGCCCAGCCGCAACTGAGCCGAAATGACCATGAACGAGAAAAGCAGAATCAAAGTTGGAACGTGAAGCGCCCTGCCCGCTTCCTCAAGCGTCAGCGACTCGGTGGCGACCAGGCCGATCGCGCCGAGCACGGCGATTCCGGTCCGGTCGAGCTGGAGAAAAGGCAATCCGCCCAAGATCATGCCGATATACACGAGGGCGAAGATGATAACGATGGGAGTAGTCACGATAGGCCATCCGATTCCGCAAAATGGCGCAAAGTATAACCCGCCGCATTCATCTCTTTGTCACATCGCACGATCATCTGTAAAACATGCCTTACATTATTTCGTAAGCGAATCAATAACCGATATTATTCCGGGGAATTGGAAAAACCTGAAATCCTCGCGATTTAAACTGTTTTAAGTATAAAAAACCGAACGGAGAATTTAGAAACCGGATTTTTGTAATTTTTTATTCCCGGAAGCCGACACGATGATTGTCTGCACCGGGATTCGCCTGATAAACTGCAAGACAGCCGTTAAACGGCATATCGTCAGTTGGCGCGACAGACCTTGAAACGGAAGTATGAAACCATAGCAGGATTGCTATATGTCAAACCCTGAATCAGTTATCAAGCCGATCGATCAAAGCCCCCTTGCCCTGACCGACCCCACTTTCCGATTATCTTGGCTCATGCCGAGATCGCTGTATAGAAACAAGCTCACGATACTAATGTATCACGGCGTATTGCGTCAGCCGTTACCGGTATCCGATTATTGCTTTATTACCGAGGCCCGCTTTCGCGAGCAGATGGAATACCTCGCAAAATACTGTCGCGTAGCGCCGCTGCCCGAAGCGCTTCATCAATTGCGGTCGGGGCACATAGACCGCCCTACCGTCGCCATTACATTCGACGATGGCTACCAGAACGTGTTTGACGTCGCTTTTCCCATATTGCGGGAATTTCATTTTCCAGCGACGGTATTCATCAATACCGGGTTTGTCGGAACCCCGCATACCCTATGGTTTTGCCGCTTGATTCAGGCGATTGCCGATACGTTTAAGCCGACCGTCGAGTGGCGGGGCATTAAATTCGATTTATCCACGGCCAAGGCCAAGGCTTCGGCCTCAAAAAGGCTGCAATCGCAGCTGAAAAAACTGGAGCACCGCGATTTACTGGAACAACTCGATGACATTATCGGGCAATTGGACGTCAATGCCGGCCTTCTCGAACCGTCGCTGGATTTTCGCATCATGGACCGGGACGCTATCGCCGCCATGGCGCACTCCGGGTTGATTCAATTCGGCGCTCATACAGCCTCTCACTCGATTCTCACGAAGATTCCGCTCGAGGCGGCACGGGATGAAATCGAAAAAAGCATTCGATCGATATCCGATTGGACCGGGCAGCCTTGCCGGCTGTTTGCCTATCCGAACGGCGGATTTACGGACTACGACTATAAAATTCTGGAGATTTTGCAGGATTTCGGCATTTCGGCAGCGGTAACGACGATACAGGGGCCGAACACGACTCAAACTCCGATGCTGGAACTTCGGCGCTACGGCGTTCATCCCGGTTTAACGAAAATCGCCTTCCAATGCAAAGTGCATCATGTGCTGTATCGTTCTAACACGGCAAATCGGCTGATATAGTCTTGTTTAAAAGCTCCTGATAAAGATTTTCCAGCTTCCGCGCCTGGTTCCGGACATTAAAACGCGCTTCGGCGATCTCCCGCCCGCCCTGCGCCAGCCGCAGCGCCTCGCCGGGTGCGCGCAGCACGCGAATGCAAGCCTCCGCCAAGCCGGTTTTGTCGGCGGGAGCAACCAGCAAGCCGTTTCTGCCGGGCTCCACCATCTCGGGAACTCCGCCGACCCGGCTTGCCACGATGGGCAAACCGCTTGCCATGGCTTCGGCCAGCACCGTCGGAAGCACATCGTCGAGCGTGGGAAGTACAAAAAGGTCGCTGCTCCCCAAAATCTCAGGAATATCGCTGCGAGCGCCGGCAAATAACACACGGTCCGTTACGTTGCCCGTGGCGGCGAGCGATTTCAAGGGGGCTTCGTAAGGGCCGGCGCCGACGATCAGATAATAGGCGTTCGGCACGGATTCGAGGATCTTAGGCCACGCCTCGATCATGTGCTGAATTCCCTTTTCCCGGCGCAATACCGCAACCGTCACGATCAGCGGCGCCGCAGCCGGTATCCCGAGCGCCTTGCGCACGGCTGCGCGGTTTACGTCGTCGCGGCGGTGAAACAACGTCGTATCGATCCCGTTGTAAAGCACAGAAATCCTTTCGAGCGGCACGCGCCCTTGGGACGCGGCATAGTCGCCGACGGCCGCAGAAACGGCGATGACTTTGTCGTGAAAATTTCTCAAGGCAAACCACACGGCTTCGATCCGGAGAATTTCCCGTACCGTCGCATCGGGATAGGCGAACGTATGCAAGGTATGTATTGCCGGAATGCCGGTGATTTTGGCGGCAATGCTCCCGTGCACCGTCACCGTTTCGAGCTGAGTGTGCACCAGGCCGATCCGATGCTGCCGGAGATAACGCACGAGCGGCGCCACATGCGTGAAATCGCGGATGCGCGAAACCGGCATATGATCCACCGGTATGCCCAGCCGTTCGATCTCGGCGGCTATCGGGTTTCCGTCCCGGACCCGGAAAACGCAGACGCGAGGCAGGTATCGGCCTTGATCGAGATGTTGCAGATAATTGAGCAGCATCCGCTCGGCCCCTCCCATGCCCAAGGAATCGATCATGAACAACACTCGGTCAGGGCGTGGCTTTGGCATGGCGTTGACCCCGGATCAAATTCGCTTGGATGGCGCGGCGGCCCTTGTAGGCCAGTTCGTAGCCTCTCAAAATCGCCCAGCCCGGCAGGCTCAGTGCGATCCGTAAACGCCGGTCCGTCCTTGCCGCGCTTGTCCATAACGACTTGTACGCTTCCTCGCCGCGAAGAAAGTCGAATTCGTCGGCGCCCTCTTCGATCGCCTCCCGCACGGCGTGCAGCATGATGAGGGCGCCTGGGCTGCAATCGCCCCAGGCAGGATCGTAGCCCGATTGGTAAAAGCTGAATTTGCCTCCGAACGTGTAGCAATAGATGGCCGCGATCGCCTTTTCGCCCGCGGCAAGCAGATACAGCCGAAGCCACCCTTTATCCAGGAAACGCTCGGCAACCTCGGCGTGAAATCCGACGGCCCGGTTTTGCGCGAAGATACCGGCGTTTCCCTTCTGTCGTTGCCTGGCCTGATGCAGGCGCACGAACTCGCGCATGGCGTCGGCAAGCTCCGATTTGCTTTCGATTTTCCGATAACTGACCGCCCCAGGGGCTCGGGACTGAAGCCGTTTGGCCTTGCGGCTGAAATAGTATCGGCTTTGTTTCCCGATCGAAGCCCAATAACTGTCCCACGTACCGGGAAGAGCCAGATAGGGACAGACCGAATCCGTCGCCATGCAACCGGCGCCGGGCCGGTGCCCGATGGCGTCGAGAAGCGCCTTGGCGAAAGCCGAATCCGACTTCATGGCATCGAGCCGGACGAAGTCGTGCCGAACAGGCTTTCCGACCAGGCTATCGACGAAGCGCGGAATGACGCTCTCGGCATAGCCCGGCATCACGATCGCATCGAGATGATCGATGACCCGGTCGCCGGCCATGAACGACAACTGCCGCAAGCGCAGACCGGCGAAATCGATCGCGTGCGAAGCGAGCGGCAACAGCCCGACAAGCCGGCCATCGCTTCCGTCGCGGGCCGCGATCACCCATGGCTTGAAACGCCCCCGGCCGAACCAGGTCCACCATGCCGACATCCACTCCCAGGTGAGGAATATGTTTCCCAGCCCGGACGCGTCGAGCAGGGTATTCCACTCCGATGCGAGCGCCAGAAACGCCTCTTCGGATCGAACGGTCTCGATGTCGATCGCCGCCGTCCGAACCTTGCTTGCCGATGATGAAGCTGTCTTTTCGCGTGCGGCGGGTCCCGAGGCGATTTTTTCGAGCACAGTCACGATTTCTCCGGCGATGGCGTTCCAACTGTACCGCCTCTCGGCGAGCGCCTTGGCAGCCTCGCCCATCTTTCCGGCGAGATCCGGGGACGCCAAAATCTTCCGAAGCGCCTCGGCTAAAGCCGGCGGCGACGCCGGCGGCACGAGAAAACCGGTGCATCCGTCCTTCACCACCTCCGGGAAATTGCCCACCGAAGTCGCCACGACCGGGCGGCCGAAGGCATGAGCTATCATCAGCGGCCCGCTTTGGGTGGCGCTGAGATAAGGAAAGGCCACCACCGTGGCGAGACGCATCAATTCCGCCACCTCCTGGTTGGGTATATAACGAATATCGAAAACGACGCGCCGCTCGATGCCGAGGCTGCGGGCCAGCTCGCGCAATTCGCCCGCGTCGACCGATTGCGTCGGGTATCCCGCGATGACCAATTTGGCTCGGTAGCCGTCGCTCCCGATCAGGGCAAAGGCGCGGAGGAGATCGGGAACGCCCTTGCTCACCCTAAGATTGCCGAAGAACAACACTACCCGGTCGGAAGCGTCTATGCCGTAGCGCTCCGCTAACCCTACCTTTAGAGCCTGGCTGAAGAACAGGCTGGAAACCCCGTGCTGGATGATATGGACGCGCTCGGGAGGCGCCTCGAGCTCGGCCAGGAAACGATCCCGATTGATTTCGCCGTGAATGAATACGGCGGAAAACGTCTTGTATACCGTCTTTTCGAAAAACTCCGTCGTTCGATCGATCAGGACGTTGATCCGGGAGAGGCTCGGATCGCGGAACTCGTACTCGTGGCACACGTCCGCCAGAATCAGGCCATGACGCTTGAGCCGCCGAAGAAAAACCGAAACTCCCGGGAAATAGAATCTTCCGAAAAGGACGACATCGGGCTTCTCGGCAATCAGATAGTTCGTCAGATGCGCCCATTGGCCGAGCAAGCGCGCAAACCGAAGCACTCTTCGGCCCGTCCACCAGATCCGGCGCCACGCTTTCGCCACGATTCCCGGCGACTCCTCCCGAACGGCGCGCGAATCGACGATCTTCCACAGGCGCAATCTCTTTTCGACACGAAAACGATGCGGACAGCCGCTGAGTTCGTACTCATCCGCGGTCACCAAAGTGACATCCGCTCCGGCATTCGAAAGTCCGGTGCACAACTCGTAGGCATAGTGCACCAACCCTCCCTGGCCCGTAGGCTCGACGACAAATATCCTCATTTGCAATCCCTGTCTTTATATAAACGGAAATGGTGCGCTGTCCTTCGCCTGACTCCGCAAGTCGCCGGTCCTCCTTGGGGGCATGAGCATCAATGCAAGTTTTCAACCCCGGAAACGTCGTTTCCGGAGTTGTATTAAATCCCGTTTGTCGCGCCGAGCACCGCAGCTTTCAGCCGGAATGGCCCTTTTAGGGGCGCGGAAGGGATTCCGCGCGTCGACAGAGGGGCCGGGAAGCCCCTTCTGGCGACCCCGGCTGAAAGCGAGGAGCGCAAGGAGCAAGCGGCAACCGGGCCGCCTTTTCTTGGGCTACTTTCTTTTGGCGGCGCAAAAGAAAGTAGCTCGCCCGTGGGTGCGAGAACCCACACGCAAATAAAGTCATCGCACAGCGATTCCTTCTTTGATTGACCAGTACAGATATCCCTACTAAACGAGTAGGAACCGACCTACAGCACCCACTATAGCAAACCGCCGCGAAATCCGGAAAGACGGACCATTCGCTACAAAGACAGCCGCAATCCGCGTGAAAACTGTCCGCATCGGGGCTTCGTGTCGCCATTCCGTGGCCGAGGGGGTACCTGCCGAACCGTCGCTCTCCGGCGACCCCGCTTCTTTCCGAGCGCCATAGGGCGTTTCCGGGGCCACTTCCAGCCCCTCCAGTACCCCCATTTTCGCCGCAGACGACCGGCGCCTCGCATCCCGTCGAACAGAGCGCCCCGCCGGATCGGGAAGGCAAACTGTCGCATATTGGCGTCAATTGATACGTACTTCTACGTATCTCGAAATGTTACAAAGAAACAAAACCCGCATCGCGCCTAGGTTTGAGGCACATTGGCACGCCGCATGCTTATATCGGCAGCGCAAGTGACGAGCGATTGCCCGATGACAAAAATTGCTTTCACTTCAAGCTGCTTTTTCTTACTAGCTTGGATATTGAAGCGTTAAACATGCTTGCCTTTGTACGCCTTAGGTAATTGGCGGTCTCGGATGCCCGAACCAGTAAGTAGGGCAACCCCACTGCTCGCGAAGCAGTTCTCCCCGAGACGCCCTCGGCCCAATTCGATCGGCCGTTGAATAATCCAGTCATGAAGATTACCGACATTTGCCGTCATTGAACGTGGCCGATGCCGTTTTCATCACTGAGCGATTCGAATTACCCAGGATACACGGGATTCAGCCATAGCTTGCATCGGGTGTGCTCGTACTTTTGGAAAACCGAATGGAACTGCTCGAACAGCCGGTAGTTCGACCAACGCTGAACCTGTCAGGAACGATGGAGTTGGTCCCAGGGACGCTAAAGCCAGGCGATTACGGCCAGACGAGCCGTCGGCGCCAAGGCTTATTAACCGGGCATGGGAGGCCAAGTTGCCGCCGTGCCACGAATTTTTAGCGTGAAAAATCCCACGGGAGAAAACATGAAATCCGTAAACTCTTACCTTCCTTCAGCCAAGTGCGCCGAAAAACGAAATGCCGACCGTGGCAGCCATAGAATCGTACGCAAAGCCATCCATGGCCTGTCGATAGCGGCAACCCTGGTCCTGGCTCAGGCGGCCGGAGCGGCCGATTACACCCGCCCGTTTGGCGCGAACGCGCCGTGGAACCTCCCGGTGGAAGGGCTGCCGCGCCATCCGCAGTCCGCCGCCCTAGCCGACCGCCTCTGGAAGTATTCGCCGAGCCGGGCCGGCAATTTCAACCTCTCCTTCAGCGGCTACACCTATCCGGTGTACTCGGCCAGCGACGCCCAGGGCACCTACCCGGTCCAGGCGCCGTCGG
>Ga0196981_1000200_pt1 | contig 41110 bp, 38 predicted proteins | sample S3_2013CmetaG_FD_155462 | JGI IMG/M metagenome (GOLD analysis project Ga0196981, IMG submission 155462) | Soil microbial communities from Anza Borrego desert, Southern California, United States - S3_20-13C | ecosystem: Environmental > Terrestrial > Soil > Desert | place: USA: California... | reverse complement strand
CGCCCTCACGCTTTCCCTGCTGGGCGCGGTGTTCATTTCCCGGCTGATCAACCAACCGCTGTCCCGCATCGCCACCGCGACACAGGCGATCGCCAAGGGTATTTGGCCAGCCCCCCTGCCGGAGCGCGGCCCGACCGAGATCAAGGACGCGAACCGTAGTTTCAATCAGATGGTGGCCGACCTGAATCGCGTGGAAAGCGACCGCGCCGTGATCCTTGCCGGCATTTCCCACGACCTGCGCACGCCTCTGGCGCGCATGCAGCTTGAGGTTGAGATGGCGCAATTGCCGGACGAGGCAAGGCTGGGCATGCAGTCGGATCTGGCCCAGATGGACGCCATCATCGGCCAGTTCCTGGAATATGCGCGGCCGAGCGAGAACGTCCATGGCGCCAGTGTCGACCTGAGCGCCTTGCTGACCGATTGTGCCCGCGAGGCAGGGAGACTGAATGACGTTCGGGTGCAGAGCAATATTGCGTCAAACGTGAATGTCTTCGGGCACGCCACCGATCTCAAGCGCATTGTCAGCAACCTCATTGAAAATGCGCGCCGTTACGGCAAAACGCCGAACACCAATACAGCGGACATCGAAATTTCGTGCAAGTCCGAAGGCAATCAGGCCGTCATCGAGATTTCGGACAAGGGGCCCGGCGTCCCGGACAAGGAACTGGAACGCCTGCTGCGTCCCTTTACGCGCCTCGATACTGCACGCGGCCAGGCAAACGGCGCAGGCCTCGGTCTGGCCATCGTGGACCGTATCGTGAAGCGCCACCGTGGCGCAATCAAGCTGTCGAACCTGAACGGCGGTGGTTTGCGGGTGCGCGTATCAATCCCGGTGACCGGGGCGCTGGGCTGATTTGCCGCCTTCCGTACCGCCGGGCGAGGCCGCCGCAGCGCTGGGACACGCCTGAATTCAAATCGGCCATCTGCACGCCGGTCTTGCCGAGATGTGAAATGTTGATGTTCTTTTTCGTCTAGGCACTGCAATGTCGATCAAAAACAGCGCTTCGGGCGGCAGTCAACGCGAATGTCGTGCTTGTCATACAATCCGGCGGGAGACAACGACAACCGACAAGAGGAAAAAACATGCTGAACTTTGATTTCTACAATCCCACCCAGATCCTGTTCGGCAAGGGTCGCATCGCCGATCTGGCCAAGGTCGTCCCGGCGGAGGCCCGCGTACTGGTGCTGTACGGCGGCGGCAGCATCAAGAGCAATGGCGTGTTCGACGAAGTGATGACGGCCCTGGCTGGCCGCGCCGTGCATGAGTTTGCAGGCATTGAACCCAATCCCAGCTATGAAACCCTGATGCAGGCCGTCGAACTGGTCCGAAAGGAACAGCTCGACTTCCTGCTGGCCGTGGGCGGCGGCTCAGTCATCGATGGCACGAAATTCGTGGCGGCGGCGGTGAACTTCGAAGGCGATCCCTGGGCAATTCTGGAAAAGCGCGGCCGTAACATCACCCATGCGCTCCCCTTCGGCACCATCCTGACTCTCCCGGCCACCGGTTCGGAGATGAACGACGGGTCCGTCGTCACCCGCAAGTCGCTGCAGGCGAAGATCCCGTTCTCGAACAAGCTGGTATTCCCGAAATTCTCCATCCTCGACCCCACGAAGACGTTCAGCCTGCCCGTCAGGCAGGTCGGCAACGGGGTCGTTGATGCCTATGCCCACGTGATGGAACAGTACATGACCTATCCGGTCAACGCTCCGGTGCAGGACCGCTTCGCCGAAGGCCTGCTGCTGACACTGATCGAGGAAGGGCCGAAGGCGCTGGCCAATCCGGAGGATTACGACACGCGCGCCAATATCATGTGGTGCGCCACGCTTGCACTGAACGGTCTCATCGGCGCCGGCGTGCCGCAGGACTGGGCGACGCACATGGTTGGCCATGAACTGACGGCGCTGTACGGACTCGACCATGCGCAGACGCTGGCCATCGTCCTGCCGAGCATGCTGCGCGTGCGCAAGGAGAGCAAGCGTGCGAAGTTGCTGCAGTACGCGGCGCGCGTTTGGAATATCACCGACGGCAGCGAGGATGCACGCATCGAGCAGGCCATCCAGCGTACCCAGGACTTCTTCGAGAAGATGGGGGTGAAGACGCGTCTGGGCGACTACAACCTGGGCGCGGAGAATATTGATGCCATCCTGAAACACCTGGAAAGCCATCGCATGGTCACCTTGGGCGAACAGCGCGACGTCACCCTCGACATTAGCAGGAAAGTACTCGAACTCAGCGTTTGACCCTGGATCTGTTTTAGTCTGGCTACAGTCTGGATAAAACAGTTCCAAGGCTTGAACTTCCTGCAAGACGGGATATCTACCCAAGCGATATGCCGGCAGGCAGAGCGTGTGAAATTAGCGGCATGGAATGTTTCCATGCCGTTTTTCTTTCAGGAGGTGACATGCCTACATCCCCATCCACCGGAACGCCCGACAAGCAGCCGGGCCATCTCAAACCAGGAGACGAAGCCTCGGCCGGGACACCGGGGACAGGTGAAGATCTTTGCGAGGACTGCGGCGGCAGCGGCATCCGCAAGGACGGCAGCGAATGCCCGACCTGCGAAGGAACCGGCCGCGTAATTCGCGGCATCGGCGGAGGCTGATCAGCGACGGTAAACCAGTGCAACCGCTTCCGCCGCCATGCCTTCCTCGCGCCCGAGGTAGCCCAGCCTTTCGTTGGTCTTTGCCTTGATGTTGACCTGGCCGGGATCGATGTCGAGGTCGGAGGCAATATTCGCGACCATGCTTGCGATATGCGGCGCCATTTTCGGCGCCTGCGCAATGATGGTGGCGTCGATATTACCGACGAGGTAACCTGCTGCGCCGACCCGCTTTCCGGCCTCGCGCAGCAGGACGCGGGAATCGGCTCCCTTGAATTGCGCATCGGTATCCGGGAAGTGACGGCCAATATCGCCCAGGCCCGCGGCGCCGAGGATCGCATCGGTAATCGCGTGCAGCAGGACGTCGGCGTCCGAGTGGCCGAGCAGGCCGGCGGAGTGCGGGATCTTGACGCCGCCGACGATGAGTGCCCGGCCGGGCACCAGTGCGTGGCAGTCATAGCCCTGTCCGATTCTGAAGGGCGGGATGCTCATGGTTTTCCTTTCAGGTGCATTTCCGCCAATGCCACATCGTGCGGTAGCGTAATCTTGAAGTTGCGCGGGCTGCCTTCGACCAGCTTAGGCCTCAGGCCCAGCGCTTCAATGGCGGAGGCCTCGTCAGTCACTTCGATTGCCTTCTCCAGCGCGTTGCGCAGCAAGGCATACCGGAACATCTGCGGCGTCTGTGCCGCCCACAGGCGCTCGCGCGAAACAGTCGCCTCGGCCCGCCCTTCCGTGTCGCTGCGCTTGAGCGTATCCACGACGGGCAACGCGAGCAGGCCGCCGACCGGGTCGTTCTTCAGTACGGCGATCAGACGCTCAATGAGTTCCGCAGTCACGCCGGGACGGGCGGCATCATGAACCAGTATCCAGTCCTCGTTGCCGGCCGCCCCGCGGATGGCACAAAGCCCGTTCAGCACGGACTGGTGCCGGGTCGCTCCGCCTTCGTGGATGACGGTGACACGATCCGCGAGGTGCTTCGCGCCGGCCAGCGCTTCGTCGATGTAGCCGTCTTCCTTGCTGACCACGACGTAGGTATGGGCAATGGCATTGCAGGAGGCAAAGGTATCGAGCACGTGCACCAGCATCAGCTTGCCGGCCAGCGGCATGTATTGCTTAGGGCAGTCTGCGCCCATGCGCGCGCCGACGCCAGCGGCAGGGATCAGGGCAAAGTGGCGGGATGGAGTCATTCTGACAAGGTTGTGCGCTGCGGTTGCGCTTGCATGCGACGAGGCCGCAACGGTGCTTGGTTTATAATCTCACCATATTTTCTCATAGTCGCAGTCCCCGACATGCAGCTTGCTGGGGCATTTCCCGCAACCTGGCATCCCCTATGTCGTTCGATCTGAAAAAGTCCCTCCCCAAGCCCGGCAACCGTTTCGCCCTTCCCGCCGTGCACGGCTCCGCCGACGCCTTCGCCCTGGCGCAGGCCGGGCTCGAACTGAAACACGAGAAACGCATGCTGGCCGTGGTCGTCGCCAGTGCGACCGACGCGCAACGCCTGCTGCAGGAGATTCCCTGGTTCAGCGGCAAGGACGAGCACGGACTGCGCTGCCACCTGCTGCCGGACTGGGAAACATTGCCCTATGATGCCTTCTCGCCGCACCAGGACCTGGTATCGGAACGTCTCGCCACGCTGCATGAGGTCAGTACCGGGCAATGCGACGTGCTCCTGGTGCCGGCCACCACGGCGCTGCTGCGCATGGCGCCGCCGTCCTTCCTCGCGGCCTACACCTTCTTTTTCAAGCAAGGCGAGACGCTGGATGAAGCGCGGCTGAAATCGCAGCTGACGCTGGCCGGCTATACGCACGTCGGCCAGGTCATGTCGCCCGGCGAATACTCGGTACGTGGAGGATTGATCGACCTGTTCCCGATGGGATCGGTCCTGCCTTACCGTATCGACCTGTTCGGCGACACGATCGAAACCATCCGCACCTTCGACGCAGACACGCAGCGTTCGCTGTATCCCGTGCGCGAAGTGCGCCTCCTGCCCGGGCGCGAGTTCCCGATGGACGAAGCCGCCCGCACCGCCTTCCGCGGCCGCTGGCGCGAGGAGTTCGAAGGCGACCCGTCGAAATCCGCCATCTACAAGGACATCGGCAACGGCATTGCCTCTGCCGGCATCGAGTATTACCTGCCGCTGTTCTTCGACGAGACGGCAACCCTGTTCCAGTACCTGCCCGAGGACACGACCTTCGCCCTGGTCGGCGACATCGAGAGTGCCATCAAGCGCTTCTGGAGCGATACCCAGTCCCGCTACAAATTCCTGAAGACGGACCGCGAGCGGCCCCTGCTGCCGCCCGAGCGCCTGTTCCTCACCGACGAGGATTTCTTTACGCTTGCGAAGCCCTACGGCCGCTGGGTGATACAACAGGGCGACGTGGCCTCCGAGATCTCCGCGCCGATCCCGAACATCGCGGTCAACCGCCGCGTCGACGACCCGCTCGTCAACCTGCGCTCCTACCTGCTCCAGACCGGCAAGCGGGTCATGATCTGCGCCGAGTCCAGCGGCCGGCGCGAAACGCTGCAGCAGTATTTCAACGAATACGACCTCCAGCTCGCGCCCTGCGAAGGTTTCGCGGACTTTGCCTCGGCATCGGCAAAGGTGATGCTTGGCGTCGCGCCGCTGCATGCGGGATTCGAGCTGTCGCCCGAACTCGGGGGCCTCGCCTTCATTACCGAGACAGAGCTGTATGCCGGCACAGGCCGCCGTGCCGGTCGCCGCAAGCAGGAAGCGGTAACCCAGGTCGAGTCGATGGTGCGCGACCTGTCGGAACTGAAGATCAACGATCCGGTGGTACACGTCAACCATGGCATCGGGCGCTACATGGGCTTGGTCAGCATGGACCTTGGCGAGGGCGAGACGGAATTCCTGCATCTCGAGTATGCGAAGGAAACGAAGCTCTACGTGCCCGTGTCGCAGCTTCATGTGATCTCACGCTATTCCGGCGCTTCGCCGGAAGATGCGCCGCTCCATACGCTCGGTTCCGGCCAGTGGGAAAAGGCCAAAAAAAAGGCCGCCCAGCAGATCCGCGACACCGCGGCCGAACTGCTCAACCTGTACGCGCGCCGTGCTGCGCGCCAGGGCCACTCCTTCCAGTATTCCGCACGCGATTACGAAGCCTTTGCGGAGAGCTTCGGCTTCGAGGAAACGCCGGACCAGAGCGCTGCGATCAACGCCGTCATCCAGGACATGACGAGCGGCAAACCGATGGATCGCCTCATCTGCGGCGACGTGGGTTTCGGCAAGACCGAGGTGGCATTGCGTGCCGCATTTGTTGCGGTCATGGGCGGCAAGCAGGTCGCGATCCTCGCACCGACCACACTGCTGGCCGAACAGCATGCGCAGACCTTTGCCGACCGCTTCGCCGACTGGCCGGTCAAGATTGCCGAGCTGTCGCGCTTCCGCACTGGCAAGGAAGTGACGCAAGCCATCAAGGGCATGGCAGAAGGGACGACCGATATCGTCATCGGCACGCACAAGCTGCTGTCGAACGATGTGAAGTTTGCACGCCTCGGACTCGTCATCATCGATGAAGAGCATCGTTTCGGGGTCCGCCAGAAAGAGGCGCTGAAGGCCCTGCGCGCGGAAGTCGACGTACTGACGCTGACCGCGACGCCGATCCCGCGCACGCTGGGCATGGCCCTCGAGGGCCTGCGGGACTTCTCTGTCATCGCGACCGCACCGCAGAAGCGCCTCGCGATCAAGACCTTCGTGCGCAGCGAAGAAGCCTCGGTCATCCGCGAGGCCTGCCTGCGCGAACTCAAGCGCGGCGGCCAGGTGTACTTCCTGCACAACGAGGTGGAAACCATCCTCAATCGCAAGGCGATGCTGGAGGAATTGCTGCCCGAGGCGCGCGTTGCCGTTGCACACGGCCAGATGCACGAGCGCGACCTGGAAAAGGTCATGCGCGATTTCGTCTCGCAGCGCTTCAACATCCTCCTCTGCACGACGATCATCGAAACCGGCATCGACGTGCCGACCTCCAACACGATCATCATGCACCGCGCCGACAAGTTCGGCCTGGCGCAGTTGCACCAGTTGCGCGGCCGCGTCGGCCGGTCGCACCACCAGGCGTATGCGTACCTGCTCGTGACCGATGTCCACGGACTGACCAAGCAGGCGCAGCGCCGCCTCGAAGCCATCCAGCAGATGGAAGAACTGGGCAGCGGCTTCTATCTCGCCATGCACGACCTCGAGATCCGCGGCGCCGGCGAAGTCCTGGGCGAAAACCAGTCCGGCGAGATGCAGGAAATCGGCTTCCAGCTCTATTCGGACATGCTGAACGAAGCGGTGCGCGCACTGAAGAACGGCAAGGAGCCGGACCTCGCCGCGCCGCTGTCGACCACCACCGAGATCAATCTGCACGTCCCCGCCCTGCTCCCGCAGGATTACTGCGGCGACGTCCACGAGCGCCTGTCGCTCTACAAGCGCCTGGCGAACTGCGAATCGCAATCGGCGATCGACGATCTCCAGGAAGAGCTGATCGACCGTTTCGGCAAGATGCCGGACGCCGCGCGCGCGCTGATCGAAACGCACCGCCTGAGAATCGCCGCAATGCCCGTCGGCATTGTTAAAATCGATGCCCATGCGGAATCGGCGGTGCTGCAATTCCAGCCAAACCCGCCGATCGACGCCATGCGCATCATCGAACTGATCCAGAAGAACCGGCATATCAAGCTGCATGGGCAGGACAAGCTGCGCATCACGGCCAGCATGCCCGACCTGGGGGCGCGCGTGTCGCAAGTCAAAGCGACGATCCGCTCCCTCGTACCGTAACCTTTTTTCACATTCCTGCACCATAGCAGCACGACATGAACCTGATCCTGCAAGGCCTGACCATCGACCGCAACGCCATCGACCGCATCGCCGCCCTGGCGCACGCGGAACGCGTCGTCCCCATCCACGCCAATGCCTACCGGTGCGAAGGTGCACAGCGGTCCGACGAGATCCAGGCGCGCGTCGATGCCGAGTGCCTGGCGGCGCAGCTGGATTACACCTTCATGGACGGTGTGCGTAAGCTGACCGATTTCAAGCTGGTCGCGATGGACATGGACTCGACGCTCATCACTATCGAGTGCATCGACGAGATCGCCGACATGCAGGGCCTGAAGCCGCAGGTGGCGGAAATCACCGAAGCCGCGATGCGCGGCGAAATCGAATTCCGCGAAAGCCTGACGCGCCGCGTCGCCCTGCTGAAGGGCCTGGACGCTTCAGCGCTGCAGCGCGTGTATGACGAACGCCTGAAACTGTCCCTGGGTGCAGAAAAGATGCTGGCCGCCGTCCAGGCCGCCGGCCTGAAAACACTGCTGGTTTCTGGCGGCTTCACCTATTTCACCGACCGGATGAAAACCCGCCTCGCTCTCGATTACACCCATTCGAACGTGCTGGAAATCGAAAACGGCAAGCTGACCGGCCGCGTCGTCGGCGGCATCGTTGACGCCGACGAAAAGAAGGCCACGGTGGAACGCGTGTGCGCCGAACTTGGAATTTCTACCAAGCAAGCCATCGTCATGGGAGACGGCGCAAACGACTTGAGAATGATGGGGATCTCCGGCCTGTCAGTGGCATTCCGCGCCAAGCCCGTCGTCCGGGCGCAAGCCGATGTCGCGCTGAATTTTGTAGGCCTGGATGGGGTCTTATCCTTGTTGTCGTGATCACAAGGAGGCGGAATGGCACAGGAACTGGTACTTGACCCGCGGTTGCAGACCACCAAGGGTCTCGCTTGGTGGCTTTACATCATGCACGGCCTCAGCTTCCTGTTTTCGCTAGGCGCGTTTTCCTTCATTCCGCTGATCATCAATTACATCAAGAAAGACGATTCAACCGGGACCTTCGTTTACAGCCACCACCGCTGGCAGATCCGTTCCTTCTGGTGGTACCTGTTCTGGATGACAATCGGCTTCATCCTGTTCCTGACCGTAATCGGGATTCCGATCGCTTGGCTGATCTGGCTGGGTGCGTGGGTGTGGAAGGCGTATCGCCTGCTGAAAGGCTTGCTGGACCTGAACGACAACAAGCCTATGCCGGTCTAGGACTTCAAGGCCTCCAGGGCCTGGGCGATGTCCGCGATCAGGTCGTCGGGATCCTCCAGGCCGATGTTCAAGCGGACCAACTGCCCCTTGCCGGCCCAGTTCCTCCGCATTCCCTGCACGTGGTAAGGCACGCAAAGGCTGTGCGCCCCGCCCCAGCTGAAACCGATGCTGAACAGCTTGAGGCTGTCGACAAAGCGATCGGTCTGCGCCTGCGTGAAGCGGTCGTCGAAGACCACCGAAAACAAACCGCCCGCCCCGTTGAAATCGCGCTTCCATGTCGCATGGCCGGGGCAATCCTCGAACGCCGGATGCAGCACCCGGGCAATCTCCGGCCGCGATTTCAGCCAAGTCGCCACCTTGCGCGCACTTGCGTCATGCGCGTCAAACCGCAGCTTCATCGTCGGCAGCCCGCGCAACACGAGATAGGCATCGTCCATGCCGATGCCGAACCCGATACGCATGTGCGCCATGCCGATCCGGTAATTGAGTTCCTTGTCGCGCGTGATCACCGCACCCATCAGGACATCGGAACCGCCGGAATGGTACTTGGTCAGCGCCTGCATCACGATATCGACGCCATGTTCGAAACCGCGGAAAGCAAGCCCGGCTGCCCAGGTATTGTCGAGCGCGACATGGATGTCCTGTCCCGCCGCGCGACGGTCCCTGACCGCCTTGCAGATGGCGGGAATGTCGGGCACTTCCATCGTCACGGAGCCGGGTGCTTCCGTCCACACAAGTCGCGTGTTCGGCTGGATCAGCGCGGCAATGCCGTCGCCAATCAGGGGATCGTAGAAACGCGTCGAGATGCCGTAATCCTGCTCCAGCCAGCGGCCGAGCTCGCGGTTCGGGTTGTAGGCGTTTTCCGGGATCAGCAGGTCGTCGCCGGCTTTAAGCAGACCAAAATTGACCATGGAAATCGCCGCCAGTCCGCTCGGGGCGAGCAGGCAATACTCGCCGCCTTCGATCGCCGCCAGCCGCGCTTCGAGCGTGAAGCTGGTCGGCGTCCCGTGCAATCCATAGGTATAGGCTGACTTTTCACGCCAGTCGCGCGAACGCATCGCGGCGACGTTCTTGAAGACGACCGTGGATGCGCGATGCACCGGAACGGGAAACGCGCCGAAGCCCTCCGGCGCCGTGTAGTCAAAATGAACCAGCGAGGTTTGAACCGATTTGCTGTTGGACACGCAGTGCCTCCGCGCGATTTTATTGTTTGGACGATTTCCCGGCGGGACGGACGATGCGGACCTGGAACGGCTTGCTGATCTTGCCGTCGGCCGACTGCCACTCGCCGCTGATCACATCGCCGGCCATTTTTCCCTCCCACTGGCCGGAGACGTCGGTACCGTTCACGGATTCCTCGAGAAACAGGTCCTCGCCTTCGATTTCTCCCGCCAGCAGGACCTTCTGCGAGCTGCCGAAGAGGAAGTAATCGCCTTCGATGCCGTCGTCGAATTCCGCCTTGGTACGCAAGTTCATTTGGATCGTGTCGCTTCCCAGCGTGCCGCGCAAGGCCACCGGCTTCACGAACTGCATCTTGGCGGACGCATCCGCCACTCCAGCGGCATGGGGAGCGGTGGCAAACGAGAGTGCGAGCATCGCCGCCACGGTAAACCGCAGCATTTAGGCTTCCGCCCAGAGATCGTGCGCGTCCGCCGCCGTGACCTTCACGTCGACGAACTCGCCAACTTTCAGCTTGCGATGCGGCTCGTACGGCGGCTTGACGTACACGACGCCGTCGATTTCCGGCGCATCCGCCATCGAACGGCCGACACCGCCGCTCGTGCTGACTTCATCGAGCAGGACGCGAATCGTCTTGCCGACCTTGGATTGCAGGCGCTTCTTCGAGATCTCTTCTTGCAGCGCCATCACGCGGGCGCGGCGTTCCTCGCGCAGTTCTTCGGGAACCGGATCGGCCAGATCGTTGGCTGTCGCACCCTCGACCGGCGAATAGGCGAAGCAGCCCAAGCGGTCAATCTCCGCTTCCTTCAGGAAGTCGAGCAGGTACTGGAATTCCGCTTCCGTCTCGCCGGGGAAACCGGAAATGAAGGACGAACGGATCGTGATGTCCGGGCAAAGCTTGCGCCAGGCCTGGATGCGCTCGATGTTCTTCTCGCCGTTCGCCGGGCGCTTCATGCGCTTGAGGACGTCGGGGTGGGCATGCTGCAGCGGCACGTCGAGATACGGGAGGATCTTGCCTTCGGCCATCAGCGGAATGACGTCGTCGACATGCGGATACGGGTAGACGTAATGCAGGCGCACCCAGGCTCCGTACTGCGATGCCAGTTCGCCGAGTGCGGTCGCGAGTTGGGTCATGTGCGTCTTGACCGGCTTGCCGTTCCAGAAGCCGGTGCGGAACTTGACGTCCACGCCGTAGGCGCTCGTGTCCTGGGAGATCACCAGCAATTCCTTCACGCCGGCCTTGAACAGGTTTTCCGCTTCCAGCATGACGTCCGCAATCGGGCGGGACACGAGGTCGCCGCGCATCGAGGGAATGATGCAGAAGCTGCAGCGATGGTTGCAGCCTTCGGAAATCTTCAGGTAGGCAAAGTGCTTGGGAGTGAGCTTCACGCCCTGCGCCGGCACGAGGTCCATGAAGGGATCGTGCGGCTTGGGCAGGTGCTTGTGCACGGCGGACATCACTTCGCCCAGCGCATGCGGCCCGGTCACTTCCAGCACTTTCGGATGGATGCCCTGGATCAGGTCGTTGCCGGCGGCGTCTTTCTTCGCGCCGAGGCAGCCGGTCACGATGACCTTGCCGTTCTCCTTCAACGCCTCGCCGATCGCATCCAGCGATTCCTGTACGGCGGCGTCGATGAAGCCGCAGGTATTGACGATGACGAGGTCCGCACCGTCATAGGACTTGGCGGTTTCGTAACCTTCTGCGCGCAACTGGGTGAGGATCTGTTCCGAGTCGACGAGGGCCTTGGGACAGCCGAGCGAAACGAAGCCGACTTTGGGATTTTGTGAAGCGTTGGACATAACAAAAAGAGGTACAAGAGCGAATCCGCTATTGTACCTCTCATTGCGCTTCCTCCCGGCACGCCAGGAGGAAGGATTGTCGTTATGTCACTTACTTCTTGGTCTTGTCGTTCTGTGTGAACGGGAAGGTGCCGAACATGTTCTTGGTCTGACTCTGCATCTGCTCCTGCATCTGCATGAACAGGTTCTTGCTCTGCTCGATGTAGTTGCTCATCATGCCCTGCATCATCGGACCCTGCACGTTCATGAACTGGGTCCACATCTCCTGGCTGAACGGCTTGCCCTCGTAAAAGCCCTTGGAGCTTTCGGCGAGCTTGTTCTGGATGTCGATGAAGGCCTGGATGTTCTTCTCCAGGTAGGAACCCATCATGCCCTGCATGGCATGGCCGTAGTAGCGGATGATCTGCGACAGCGCGCTGCTGGAGAACATTGGCGTGCCGTTCGCTTCTTCTTCAAGGATGATCTGCAGCAGGATGCTGCGGGTCAGGTCTTCATCAGTCTTTGCGTCGACGACGGTGAACTCTTCGTTATCAAGCACCAGTTGCTTGACGTCCGCCAACGTAATGTAAGAGCTCGTCTGCGTATCGTAAAGGCGGCGGTTCGGATACTTCTTGATCAAGCGCTCTGAAATCTTTTTTGCACTATTCATCGAATATTCCAGTTATTGCGTCGCAACGCATTTGTGCCGATTTTCAAAAAAGCGAACGTGCGTTCGCCGTCTCCTCAACTTATTATAGTGCGAGAAAACAAAGATTTACGCAACTTTTAAGAGGTTTCTTAGAGGTGTCTTGCAATGCAAACGGGAAAAGCGGCATGCGAATTTCCCGTTTTATTGCCAAAGTGACAGTTCGCTACGGCGGGAACCGGGCAGATTTTCCCACCCCGGTCCCGTTCATTGCTATTCCGCCTTCACCTTCACGTAACGACCGGGCGCGGGTTCGATTTCCTTGTACTTCGTGCTGCCGTACTTACGCGGTGCCGCCACCTGTTTGCCGGCGTTCGCCTTGAGGAACTCTGCCCACTCCGGCCACCAGCTCCCTGGGATTTCCTTCGCACCCGCGAGCCAATCCTGCGCATCGCCGACTGCCTTGTCGTTGGTCCAGTAGCTGCGCTTCTTCTTTGCCGGGGGATTGATGACACCGGCAATGTGGCCGGACGCGCCCAGAACGAAGCGGTTCCGGCCGCGCTTCTTCGGATTGAGCAGACCGGTCGACTCATACGCAGCCTTCCACGGCACGATGTGGTCTTCACGGGAACCGTAGATGAAGACCGGCGCGTCCACCTTGCCGAGATCGATTTTCTCGCCAGCCACTTTGACCTTGCCGGGCGACCTCAGGTTGTTCTCGAGGTACATGTTGCGCAGGTAGTAGCAGAACATCGGTCCCGGCAGATTGGTGCTGTCCGCGTTCCAGTAGAGCAGGTCGAACGGCGGCGGGTCCTCGCCTTTCAGGTAGTTCGATTTCACGTAGTTCCACACCAGGTCGTTCGGGCGCAGGCTGGAGAACGCCGACGCAAAATCGCGGCCGGGCATCAGGCCGCCCTTGCCGATCGACTGCTCGCGCATTGCGACCTGGGCTTCGTCGATAAACACGTCGATAACACCGGTATCGGAGAAATCGAGCAGCGTCGTGAGCAGTGTCAGGCTCGAGACCGGGTTCTCGCCCCGGCCGTACAGCAGTGCGAGCGCGGTCGAAATGATGGTTCCGCCGACGCAGAAGCCGAGCGCATTGATCTGGTCCTCGCCGGAGATTTCCTGCACCACGTTGATCGCCTTGACGGCGCCGTTCAGGATGTAGTCGTCCCAGGACGCATGGCCGAGCGACTCGTCCGGATTGCACCACGAGACAAGGAATACCGTATGCCCCTGCTCGACCGCATAACGCACGAGCGAGTTTTCCGGCTGCAGGTCGAGAATGTAGTACTTGTTGATGCAAGGCGGAACCAGCAGCAGCGGACGCTGGTACACCTTCGCGGTCAGCGGCTTGTACTGGATCAGCTGGAACAATTCGTTCTCGAATACCACGGCGCCTTCCGAGGTCGCGACATTCCTGCCGACTTCGAAGGCCGACTCGTCGGTCTGCGAGATATGGCCTTTCTGCATGTCCTCCAGCATGTGCGTGATGCCTTTGGTCAGGCTCTCGCCCTTGGTGTCGATGATCTTTTTAAGCGCCTCCGGATTGGAGACCAGGAAATTTGCCGGCGACAGGGCGTCGACCATCTGTTGCACGGCAAAGCGGATCTTCTGTTTGGCGCGCGGCGTCGCTTCGACTGCGTCCGCCATCGACATGAGGAATTTGGCGTTCAGCAGGTAGGCCGCAGCGTTGAATGCGTGCAGCGGATTGGATTGCCACTCCGGAGCGGCGAATCGCTTGTCCGCAACGGCCGGGGTCTTCGCACCGAGCATTTCCTGCCAGAGCGTCGTCATCTGCTGCATGTAATCGTTCTGCAGTTGCGCGATGACCGTGGGATCAATCGTGGCACCAAACTCCTTCACCGTGTTGGTAATCGGCTTGGTATCGATGGGCGGCTTCTTGATGAGCCATGCCTGCCATGCGTTCGGATCGACGAACTGGTTCATCCACGCGGCAGGCGCGCCGCTCTGAGGCTGGAACATATTCATGCTGGACTCTCTGTTTTCGCGTAAGGTTACGGGTTGGATCGGAATTCGAGATTTCTTATGTACATCGTCGCCATTGCATGGATTTATGTTGTCCTCATGATGTCCATCACCGAGGACTCTGTAGTGGCCGGAGTCATGACCTTCCTGCTGTATGGCGTGTTGCCTTTGACAATCATTCTATACTTGATGGGCGCGCCTCAACGGAAAAGGAACCGGCAGCAGGCAGAAAAAATGCGGCTTGCGGAGGTGGCAAAGGAAGAGGCGGCAGCATCGGGCAAAAACAATGAGACGAACTAATTGCGATGTTGACGTAAATCATCGCCGATAAGCGCTCGGTCTCACTTGAGCCATATCAATGAGGCCATACGGCCGGTTACCTTGTCCCTGCGGTAGGAGTAAAAACGTTGCCGTTCCGTGAAGGTGCACATCCCCCCGCCCGATACCTGCGTGACCCCCGCCAGGACGAGCGTCCGGCGGGCCAGCCCATATATATCCGCGAGATACTTCCCGGCGCTTCCGGCAATCGGTTTGAAGGCCGTCGCCATCTCCCCATCCTTCCCGGAAAACGCCTCGAACACGTCGCGCCCGACCTCGAAGCACTGCGGGCCGATAGCTGGGCCGAGCCAGGCCAGGATTTCCGACGCCTCGGCATTACGCATGGCCGCCACCGTGTTTTCGAGGACGCCACCCGCCAATCCTCGCCACCCAGCATGCGCGGCGCCAACTACCTTCCCCCCGCTGTCGCAAAACAGGACGGGCAAGCAATCCGCGGTCTGGACCGCGCAGACGACACCCGGCACCGTCGAGATGCTCGCATCGGCGTCCGGCGGCACATCGTCCACAGTCGCAGCATCGACAACCCTGGCACCATGCACTTGGGATAGCCAGGCCGGCTCTGCAGGCAGGATCGTTCTCAGCAATGCCCGGTTGCGCCGGACATTCTCAGGATCGTCGCCCACATGGGCACCCAGGTTCAGGCCGCCGCCGCCCTCGCCATCGTCGTAGGGGCTGGCGCTCCAACCCCCACGACGGGTGGTGGAAAGCGCACCGATCGTATCCGGGACGCGCGTCCATGCGGGAACGATCAGGTCCATGCCGCTCCCCTATTCCAGGTTGACGCCGCCGACGCCCGCCCGGTCAAGCAGGCCGGCGAAATCGGCGGGCAGGCCGGCGGTCCATTCCAGATCCTTGCCCGACGCCGGATGCGTCAGCCCAAGTCGGAAAGCATGCAAAGCCTGCCGGGGGAAGGCGGATGCGAGATGCGGCTTGCCGTACAGGGGATCGCCGACCAGGCTGAATCCGATCGATTGCATGTGCACACGGATCTGGTGCGTCCGGCCGGTCTCCAGCCTGCATTTGATAAGGCTGACCGGACGGCCATCAAGCGTCCCCATGGCCAGGCGGTTGTAGTGTGTCACCGCCGGCTTCGCACTATCGTGCTGCGACACTGCCATCTTGATTCGGTCGCGCGGATGGCGGCCGATCGCCGCCTCGATCCGGCCGCTCACCTGCGTTTGGCCCAGGACAAGGGCAAGGTATTCGCGCTTGACGGTCCTTGCCTGCAACTGGCGGACAAGGTCGGTCTGCGCCTGCAATGTCTTTGCAACGACCATCAGCCCGCTGGTTTCCTTGTCCAGGCGATGGACGATTCCCGCGCGCGGCACGCCGGCCAGCGCGGGCGCATGGTGGAGCAAGCCATTCAGCAGCGTGCCGGTCCAGTTGCCGGCGGCGGGGTGCACGACCAGGCCGGCCGGCTTGTCGATGACGAGAATGGCCTTGTCCTCGTGGACGATCGCCAGCGGCATTGCCTCGGGCTTGAATGCCTGCTCTTCCGGCGCCTCCTGGAGCTCGACGACGATGGTTTCATCGCCCAGCATGGTGTTCTTCCCGCGCGCCGGCTGGCCGTCCACGGTCACGTGGCCGGAGTCGATCCATTGCTGGAGACGGCTGCGGGAAAACTCCGGCAACAGCTGCGACAAGGCCTTGTCCAGGCGCACGCCGCAGAATTCGGGGGTGAGTTTCAGGGTGAGCGGGGACGATCCGGCCGAGGCGGCTTCGTATTCATCGCCGTCGTCGATATCGGTTTCTGGCAGGGAGGTGGTCAAAATAAGCGTTTCGTGAGGTATCGCTGCAGCAATGCACCATCGGCTATAATCGTGGCCTTGTCCCGAAGTGCTCGCGCAAACGTCATGCAAAAAAGTTCGTTGAAATTGGCTGCCATCGCCCTTGCTTTGTCCCTGTCCGGGTGCGGCCTGTTCCCCGAGAAGGTCGACGAAACCAAGGATTGGTCGGCGTCGAAATTATACTCGGAGGCGCGCGATGAAATGGCGGCCGGCGGATACGAAAAGGCAATCCAGTACTTCGAAAAGCTGGAATCCCGCTATCCCTTCGGCACGTATGCACAGCAGGCCCAGATGGAAATTGCCTACGCACATTACCGCCAGGGCGATGCGCCACAAGCATTGGCTGCAGTGGAACGCTTCATCAAACTCCACCCCAACCACCCGAATGTGGACTACATGTACTACCTGCGGGGCCTGATCAACTTCAACGACAAGGTCAGCTTCCTGAATTTCCTGTCGAGTCAGGATCCCAGCGAGCGCGATCCGAAAGCGGCGCGCGACGCATTCGACTCGTTCAAGCAGCTGGCGGAGCGCTTCCCGGACAGCAAGTACACCAAGGATGCGATCGAGCGCATGAAGTACCTGGTGAACGCGCTGGCGCAGTATGAGGTGCACGTCGCCAACTACTACTATCGCCGCGGCGCTTACGTTGCCGCCGTCAACCGTGCGCAGCAGGCCGTCTCTGAATACCGTGATGCGCCTGCGATTGAAGAAGCCCTGTACGTCATGGTGAAGTCGTATGACGCGATGGGCCTGCCAGACCTGCGCAACGATGCCGAGCGTGTGTTGAAGGCGACTTTCCCGAACAGTGTCTACTTCAGGGGCGGCCCGCAGGTAAGCTCGCCCTGGTGGAAAGTCTGGTAATCCTCTGACAAAGCCTCCGCAATGGAGGCTTTTTTATTTCCGCCCTCAGGCTTCGAGCTTCCGGCGGAAAACCCAATGGCTTTCTGTCGAAATCCGCGCATCGTAGGCATAACCTTCCGTATCGAATTGCTTCAGCTTCTCAACCTGCGTAATGCCATTCGCTGCAGCGAAGCGCGTCATCATCCCGCGAGCGCGCTTCGCGTGGAATGAGATTACCTTGTACTTGCCGCCTTTCCAGTCTTCGAACACTGGCGTAATTACGTCGGCGTCCAACTGCTTTGGCTTGACCACCTTGAAGTATTCCTCTGACGCCAGGTTCACCAATACCTTGCGTTTGTGCGAAGCAAGCACCTTGTTCAGCGCATCGGTGACCCGGGCTCCCCAGAACGCATACAAATCCTTGCCACGCGCGTTGGCAAAGCGGGTCCCCATTTCAAGCCTGTAGGGCTGCATCAGGTCGAGCGGTCGAAGGACGCCGTACAGGCCCGACAGGATGCGCACGTGCGCCTGCGTGTAGGCGAGCTGCTTCGCCGTGAGCGTGCCGGCATCCAGCCCCTCGTAGACATCCCCGTCAAAGGCAAGAATGGCCTGCCTTGCATTCTTTTTCGTGAATTTCTTCGACCACTCCACGAAACGGGTCACGTTCAGGACAGCGAGCGCATCCGAAATGCCCATCAGCTCCGACAGGTCTGCCGGCGACATTCGCTTCAGCCCGTCGACCAGCTCGGCCGAGTCCTCAATAAAATCCGGGAGGGTATGCTCGTCGATCGTCAAAGGTGTGGCATAGTCGAGCGTTTTCGCGGGCGATAGAACAATCAGCATGTCAGGAAAAATCCGGCAGAAAGAAAATTTGCGGCAATGATACCGAAACGCATCGTCATCGACACCAACGTCTGCCTGGACCTGTTCGTCTTTCGCGATCCGCGCTGGGCGGCCCTGCTCGCCGCGTTGAAGGAGGGCAGCGTCAAAGCGGTGACGCGCCACGATTGCCGGACGGAGTGGCTGATCGTGCTCGGTTACCCGCACCTGCCGCTGGATGCGGAATCGCGGCCGCGCGCGCAGTCCGAATTCGACGAACTGGTTGAATATCTTCCGCCCGAAAGCCTGGCGCCGCGCGACGATATTCCCCTGCCCGTGTGCAAGGATCCCGACGACCAGAAATTCCTCGAACTCTCTCGCGATGCCGGCGCGCTTTTCCTCATCACCAAGGACAAGGCCTTGCTGAAACTGGCGAGGAAAACGGCACGTGCCGGCCTCTTCTCCATCATTCCGCCTGACAAATGGCCGCCCGGACCCGGGCTTGTATAAAATGACTTTTTTGCCCTGATTTCATCGCGCATGAACATGCCCATGTCCCCTGCTCTTTCTACCGCCGCGCAACTGGCTGCGCTCCCATCCCGCCTGCCCACCGTCGGAACGACGATTTTCACGGTCATGTCGGCGCTGGCTGCCGAAAAAGGAGCGGTGAACCTTGGGCAGGGCTTCCCTGACTTCGACTGCGATCCGCTGCTGGTGGACGCAGTGACGCAGGCGATGAAAGACGGATTCAACCAGTACCCGCCGATGACGGGCGTTCCCGCCCTGCGCGAGGCGATCGCCGCCAAGGTCGCGGCCATCTACGGGCATGCCTACAACCCAAATACCGAAATCACGATCACGGCCGGCGCGACACAGGCCATTCTGACGTCCATCCTCTGCTGCGTGCATCCCGGGGATGAAGTCATCGTCATCGAACCGGTGTATGACAGCTATGTCCCGGCGATCGAACTTGCCGGCGGCACGCCCGTATTCGTACAGATGGAAGTCGGCGCGCAAGGTTACTCGGTGCCATGGCACAAAGTCGCTGCAGCGGTCACGCCGAAAACCCGGCTCATCATGATCAACTCTCCGCACAATCCGACCGGTTCGGTACTGCGGGAAGCCGACATCCGTGCCCTCGAAGACATCGTGCGCGGGACCGACATCCTTATCGTCTCCGATGAAGTCTACGAACACATGGTGTATGACGGAGCGCGCCATGAATCGGTGTGCCGCTATCCGGAACTCGCGTCCCGCTCCTTCGTGATTTCAAGTTTCGGAAAGACCTACCACGTCACCGGCTGGAAAATCGGCTATGTCGCCGCACCCGCACCGCTGACTGCGGAATTCCGCAAGGTCCACCAGTTCAACGTTTTCACCGTCAACACGCCGGTACAGCACGGGATAGCCCGCTACATGGCGAACCCGGCGCCGTACCTGGAACTGCCCGCCTTCTACCAGCACAAGCGCGACCTTTTCCGCGCAGGACTGGCAGCGACGAAGTTCAAGCTCCTGCCCTCCGACGGTACCTACTTCCAGTGCGTCGACTACTCCGCGATTTCATCCATGCCCGAAGCCGATTTTGCGAAATGGCTGACGACGGAAATGGGCGTGGCTGCCATCCCGGTTTCCGCGTTCTACAACCAGCCAAAGGAGTCCGGCGTCGTGCGTTTCTGCTTCGCAAAGAAGGACGACACCCTGCGCACGGCACTTGAAAGACTTGCAACGCTTTGAGGATTTCTTATCCCGAATTCAAGGTTTAGTCCGGTGCAGCCGATATTTAATATGTTCGTCGCCGGCACCAAGGTCGACGAAAAATGATGCAATATGGGCAAACATAAGCACCCAATAACATAACCACAACAATTCAAGAAGCGCCCATCATCGCAGGCCTGTTAGAGGAGAGGGCAGATGACCGACCAGCGCCGCCTGAGCATCGCGGACATTGTCATTGGCGAGCCATTGGCATGGGACGTGTATGGAACGGGCAACAAGCTGCTACTGCGGCGCGGCCAAGTGGTGGCGTCGACGCGCCAGGCAGAAGATCTCGTTGAGCGCGGCCTGTTCATCGACGCCGGCCAGGCCGACCGTGCCGCCCAGGCCAAAAGGGAGGCTCAGCAGGCAGCAACACGGGAAATCCCCTCTGCCCTCCGTTTCATCAATCTCGCCAACAAGCGGCTTGAACGCCTGCTGTACAACCTCGGCAACGAGCCCGATGCGGAAGCCAAGATCCTCGAAGTCGTGAAGGCGCTTGAGTATGCGGCGAACATCAACCCTGACGTCGCCCTGGCAAGCATCTTCCTTAACCAGGCCGCGGGCAAGTATGCGGTCCGGCACTGCATAGATTCCGCATTGGTGGCCTCGCTGATCGCCCGTGCAATGAAAAAATCTCCTGAGGAGACGCAAACCGTCGTGGCCGCGGCACTGACGATGAATGTCGCCATGCTGCGCCAGCAGGACGTGATGCTGACCAAGCAGGATCCATTGAACGAACGGGAGACGGAATTGATCCGTTCACACCCCGCGCAGGGTGTCGAGCTGTTGAAGCAGGTTGGCGTGGCCCATCGAGACTGGCTGTCCTACGTTCTTCTGCATCACGAAAACGGCGACGGTTCCGGCTACCCGCTTGGCAAGGAAGTGAAGGACATTCCGCAGAATGCGCGCATCCTGGCCTACGCCGACCGATACAGCGCATCGGTATCGATCCGAAAATACCGCAAGTCGCTTCTCCCGAGCGCCGCGTTGCGCGATGTGCTGATCACCGGTGGCAAACCGGCCGATCCCCTGCTCGCCGCCTACTTCATCAAGGAGCTCGGGCAAACGCCACCGGGCTCCTTCGTGCGCCTGCAAAATGGAGAAATCGGCGTTGTGACGCGACGAGGAGCGAATGCGGCCACGCCCGTCGTGCACGCCTTCATCGGGCCCCGCGGGGCGCCGCTGTCGTTCCCCATCCAGCGCGATACAAGCAAGGAACTGTATGCGATCAGGGAGGCACTCGCCAGCGACCAGGCGATGCTTCCATTCAGCATGCAGCAGCTCTGGGGAGAAGAAGCAGCGCTGTAGCGCGTCACTTCATCCGCTGCATCATCAGTTCCTGATTCGCCTTGCGGTCGGCGTTGACCCGCTGGACCGTGTGACGCTCACCCAGCATCTTCGTGTACTCGCGCACCGGCAAGCCGGACAACACGTCTTCCCCGTAAATCGCCTTTGACGTCATGCTGACCAGCGGCAGGTGGACCAGCGCCGCGCAATCCGCCATCGTGAACTCGCCACCTGCAACGTATGGAGAAAACTTCGCCAGTTTTGCAAACGCCTTCGCATTACGGGACAACAGCTTCTGGGTCCGTGTCTTGATCTCGTCCGACACCTTTCCGCCAAAGAATGCCTCTGCGTACAATTCACGTGCGACCAGCTCGAGGTGAAGTTCCATGAAGGTGATCAGCTCCCGCACCTTGCCAGCGGCAAACGGATCGGCCGGCAGCAAGGGCTTGTCCGGGTAGGAGGATTCGATGTATTCCATGATCACCTGCGACTCGCACAGGCTGCCCTGCGCGGTTTCGATGAACGGCACTTTTCCGAGGGGCGAACGTGCCAGCAATTCCGGCGAGCGATCGGTCCAGACGAGTTCTTCGTCAAACGCCACGCCCTTTTCCATGAGGGCCAACTTGACCTTGTTGTAGTAGTTGCTTCCGGCGAATCCGCAAAGTTTGAGCATGCTGTCTCCTGTGATTTTGTGTTTTGGCGCGACAAGCTTACCGCAGGAAGCAGAATGGCGCAGTGGAGGGAAATACACGGAGCGCCAACCGCCAGGACGCATTTCGGCAATAATGTGGGTTGATTCCATTTACATAACCAGACCATGTCCGCCGAACTCCAAGCGTCACGCCAAGACGCCACGCTGATCCTGACCATGTCCAATCCCGGTGCGAGGAACGCACTGCACCCCGACATGTATGCCGCAGCAATCGAAACGCTCTCGACCGCGGAACGCGACGAGTCGGTGCGTGCTGTCGTCATCACGGGCGCCGACCAGGTGTTCTGCTCGGGCGGCAATCTGAACCGCCTGCTTGAAAACCGCAGCAAGCCGCCTGCGGTGCAGGCGGAATCAATCGACAACCTGCACGGCTGGATCGAAGCCATTCGCGACTGCCCCAAACCGGTGATCGCCGCAGTGGAAGACACCGCCGCCGGCGCAGGCTTTTCTCTCGCCCTGGCATGCGACCTGATCGTGGCCGGCGCCTCCGCGAAGTTCGTGATGTCCTACGTCAAGGTCGGCCTCACACCCGATGGCGGAGCGTCGTGGTTCATCACGCGTGCCCTGCCCCGGCAGCTCACGGCGGAAATTCTTTTGGAAGGCAAGCCCGTCCTTGCGCCGCGCCTGCACGACCTTGGCATTGTCAACCGTGTTGTCGCTGACGGCACTGCGCTCGACAGCGCGCTTGCCTGGGCGGACGACCTCGCCGCGCTCTCACCGAACGCTGTGGAGCGGATCAAGTCTCTTACCAATGAGGCGCAAGTGAATCCGCTCGGCCAGCATGTCGAATCGGAAAAGCGGCACTTCGTCGAAAGCCTTCACCACCGTGACGCCCTTGAGGGCATCTCGGCATTCCTCGAGAAAAGAAAACCGCAATACAAATGACAGAACACAAGAGACGGCGCGTCTACCTGATGCGCCATGGCAGCGTCACCTATTTCGACGACCAGGGAAAACCCTTCCTTCCTGAACAAGTCCCGCTGAACGAACTTGGCCGAGCGCAAGCAACTGCGGCCGGCAAGGTCTTCGCGCAGGCAGGACTGAAGTTCGACCGCGTAATCGTATCGGGCTTGCCGCGTACCGTCGAAACAGCGACACGCGTCCTTGCCGAAACCGGCCAGCAGATCGAGCTCGAACGCTGGAAAGACCTGGAAGAGCTTCGCGGCGGCAAACTGTCGGCGATTCCTGACGAGAGCCTGAAGGAAGCCTTCGTCGGCGCCTTCGACGGCCTCGTTCCGGAGGAGCGCCAGTTCCTGGGCGGCGAAACCATCGGCCAGTTGATGGACAGGATTCACCCGTGCATTGACCGGCTGCGCGAGGACAAATCCTGGGACACGGTGCTGCTCGTGCTGCACGGCGGCGTCAACCGCGCCATCCTGTCCTATGCGCTGACCAACCAGCGGCTATTCCTCGGCAACCTCGCCCAGACCGCAGGCTGCATCAACGCCATCGACGTCGGCGAAGCACATGCCGACTGGGTGGTCCGGATCGTCAACTATTCGCCGATTTCGGAACTCCAGGGGGAGACGCGGCACACCACCATGGAAGTGCTGCTGGACCAGTACAAGAAATCCCGCGGACTGTAACCGTCACAGCATGATTGGCGCAAAATCCACAGAATCGCACGACCGTACGTTTTTCTGATGTAGAATGTGGCGATAACTATTTCGCTCGTTTTCGCAAAGGAGACAAGATGTTCGAAGAATTCATGGGCACGCGTCCGGTATCGGATCGTCAGAAATTTGATCTCGGCGCGATGCAGGACTACATGCGCCAGCACGTCGAAGGCTTCAGCGGCGAGCTGGCAGTCGAACAGTTCAACGGCGGCCAGTCCAACCCGACCTTCAAGCTGACAGCCGACGGCAAGAGCTATGTGCTGCGCACCAAGCCTGGTCCGGCGGCCAAGCTGCTTGCCTCCGCCCATGCAATTGACCGTGAATTCCGCGTGATGGACGCGCTGAACAAGGCGGGCTTCCCGGCGGCGAAACAGTATTCCCTTTGCCTTGATGAATCCATCATCGGCCGCGCCTTCTACATCATGGAGTTCGTGCAGGGCCGCGTCCTGTGGGACCAGTCGATGCCGGGCATGACGCAGGCCGAACGCGCTGCGCACTACGATGAGATGAACCGCGTGATCTCGCAGCTGCACACCATCGACTACAACGCCATCGGCCTCTCGGACTACGGCAAGCCGGGCAACTACTTCGTCCGCCAGATCGACCGCTGGACGAAACAGTACAAGGCGTCCGAGACGGAGAAGATCGAAGCCATGGACAACCTGATGGAATGGCTGCCGAACAACATTCCTCCCGGCGACGACACGAGCATTGTTCATGGCGACTACCGCCTCGACAACATGATCTTCCACCCGACCGAGCCGCGGGTGCTTGCGGTGCTGGACTGGGAGCTGTCGACGCTGGGGCACCCACTGGCCGACTTCTCGTACCACTGCATGAGCTGGCACATTCCCCCCGGACAGTTCCGCGGCATCGGCGGACTCGACTGGAAATCCCTCGGTATTCCGAGCGAAGAGGAATACATTGCGAAATACTGCGAGCGCACCGGCAAGACGATCCGCAAGGAAGATTTCAACTTCTATCTCGCCTACAACATGTTCCGCATGGCGGGCATCCTTCAAGGAATCATGAAGCGTTACGTCGACGGCACCGCGTCCAGTGAACAGGCGCTGAAGGCCGGCAAGGCTGCGCGCCCGATGGCGGAGATGGGCTGGAAGTACGCATCCGGCGGATAGAACGATTGCAGGTCAAACACAACTAACACGCACTGCCGACCGAGGAGACAACATGGAATTCGAATACTCAGACCGCTGCAAACACCTGCAGGAAAAGCTGCTCAGGTTCATGGATGAGCACATTTACCCGAACGAGAAAGCCTTTGAGGAGGAAGTCGACCGCAACGGCCGGGAAAAGGGCAACCGCTGGATACCGACGCAGCTCGTCGAAAGCCTCAAGCCCAAGGCACGCGCCGAAGGCCTGTGGAACCTGTTCCTGCCCAAGTCTCCCCGCGCCCCGGAAGGGCTGTCCAATCTCGACTACGCCCCGCTGTGCGAAATCATGGGACGCGTGCCATGGGCACCCGAAGTGTTCAACTGCTCCGCACCGGACACCGGTAACATGGAAACCATCGAACGCTACGGCACGGAAGAGCACAAGCGCCAGTGGCTGGAACCGCTGCTGAGCGGTGAAATCCGTTCCGCCTTCGCGATGACCGAGCCTGCCGTCGCTTCCTCCGACGCAACCAACATCGAAACCCGCATCCAGCGCGACGGCGATGACTACGTCATCAATGGACGCAAGTGGTGGATCTCCGGTGCCGGAGATCCGCGCTGCAAGGTCTTCATCCTGATGGGCAAGACGGATCCGGAGGCGCCGCGGCATTCTCAGCAGTCGATGATCCTCGTTCCCACCGATACCAAAGGCGTGACGATCAAGCGCCCCCTTCCGGTATTCGGTTATGACGACGCGCCGCACGGCCATTGCGAGATCCTGTTCGAAGACGTGCGCGTGCCGGCATCGAACATCCTCCTCGGAGAAGGCCGCGGATTCGAGATTGCGCAGGGCCGCCTCGGCCCCGGTCGCATCCACCATTGCATGCGGGCCATCGGCGTGGCGGAACGTGCCCTCGAACTGATGTGCAAGCGCCTGAACGGCCGCGTCGCCTTCGGTAAGCGCATCTCGGAACAAAGCGTCTGGCACGAGCGTATTGCCGAGTCGCGCATCATGATCGATACGGCACGCCTCCTGACGCTGAAGGCCGCGTACATGATGGACACGGTTGGCAACAAGCATGCGAAGGCCGAGATCGCGATGATCAAGGTGCTCGCACCCAATGTCACGCAGAAGGTCCTCGACTGGGCGATCCAGGCCTATGGTGCCGGCGGCGTTTGCGACGACTTCCCGTTGGCAGGCCAGTGGGCCGGCAACCGCACGCTGCGCCTTGCAGACGGTCCGGACGAGGTGCACCGGAACGCCATCGCCAAGCTGGAGCTGGCAAAGCACGTGCCCATTCCGAAGAAGGACCTCGAACTGCCGATCACCCGATCCTGAGCATGGAACTCAAAACCGCTGCATAATCGTGCAGCGGTTTTGAACCAAGCACAGGAGAACAAGAATGATCGACGTCTATTCGGCCGCCACACCCAATGGCCACAAGGTTCACATCATGCTGGAGGAATGCGGCCTCCCCTACCGCGTCCACCACGTCAACATCCGCGAGGGAGACCAGTTCAAGCCGGACTTCCTCGCGATCTCGCCGAACAACAAGATTCCCGCCATGGTCGATGCGGATGGCCCCGATGGCAAGCCGATCTCGCTGTTCGAATCCGGCGCCATCCTCGTCTACCTGGCGAGCAAAGTGGGCAAGTTCCTCGGCAAGACCGACCGTGAGAAGTTCGCCACCTTGCAATGGGTGATGTTCCAGATGGGCGGCGTCGGCCCCATGCTTGGCCAGGCGCATCACTTCCGCATCTACGCCCCCGAGAAGATCGACTACGCAGTCAATCGCTACACAAACGAGGCAAAGCGACTCTATGGCGTGATCGACAAGCAGCTGTCGCACAACGCCTATCTCGCCGGCGACGCATACACGATCGCAGACATCGCGACGTTCCCGTGGCTGCGTTCGTGGAAAAACCAGGGAATCGATTGGGCCGACTACCCGCACGCGAAGCGCTGGTTCGATGAGATTGCTGCCCGCCCTGCTGTCGAACGCGGTGTAGCCGTGCTCGCATCAGACAGCAAACCGATCACAGACGACAAGGCGCGCGAAATGCTCTTTGGCGCCACGCAATATCAGCGTCACTGACAAAAAAGCCTCCTCCACCGGGCAAGGTGGGGAGGCATTTCTGTCAGGGCAAGCTGCTTATTCGTAGCGTCGTGCAATCGACTCCGCGACGCAAACCGGCTTGTCTCCGCCTTCACGTTCGATCGTCACCGCCCAGGTGACCTGCACGCCGCCTTCGATATCCTCGACATCCTTTAGCGCCAATCGGCCGCGCACCTTGCTGCCGACGGGTACCGGCGCCGGGAAACGCACCTTGTTGAGCCCATAGTTCACGCTCAGCTTCGCCTCCGGCATGGACACGGCGCTTTGCATGATCATGGGCAGCAGCGACAAAGTCAGGAAGCCGTGCGCAATGGTCGTCCCGTACGGCGATTCCTTCTTGCTGCGCTCGACGTCGAGATGGATCCACTGATGGTCTCCGGTCGCGTCGGCGAATTGGTTGACGCGTTCCTGGTTGACGGTGAACCACTCGGTCACGGCGATTTCCTGGCCGACCAGCCCCCTGAGTTCTGCTACCGATGCGATGTGTCGCATGCTGTCTCCGTAATTATTATTTGTCGCTTATTTCGGACGGCGATGGAACATGCCCATGCCCTTGATCGTCGCCACGAGCTCTCCATGCTGGTTCTTGGCCTGCCACAGCGTCACAACGACACCGCGATCCGGCTTGCTGGTGGAGGGCTTCACCTCCAGCGCGGTATTCGTCACGTGCAACGTGTCGCCGCCGCGCACCGGCTTGATCCAGCGGATCTCGTCGACGCCCGGCGAACCGAGGCTGGCTGCCTCCTTGAGAAAGCCATCGACCATCAGCCGCATGATCATCCCGCAGGTATGCCAGCCGCTGGCGATGATGCCGCCATACATCGACTTTTCCGCCGCCGCCTTGTCGACGTGGAAGGGCTGGGGGTCATACTTCGTTGCGAACTCGATGATCTCTTCTTCAGATACCGTCCGCGATCCCACATCGATGGTCTTGCCCGGTTCAAAATCTTCAAAGTACCACTTCAGTTGCGACATGGTCGCCCCCTCTTGAGTTAAGCCGCGTTCCGGAAGTCAGGCAGCGAAGCAAACCGCCCCAGGTGATAGTCGGTATCGCCCAGGGTCAGCTCGATCATGGTCAGGCGCTTGAAGTGGTGCGCTGCCGGCAGTTCATTCGTCACGCCCATGCCGCCGTGCAGTTGCACCGCCTGCTGGCCGACGTACTTCAGTGCCTGGCCCACACGCGCCTTTGCGGCGGACACGTTGCGGCGGCGTTCGTTCGCGTCGCTCGAAGAAACCTTGACTGCCGCCAGCGTCGCCATTGAGCGAGCCTGCTCTGCCTGCATGAACATTTCCGCCATGCGATGCTGCAATGCCTGGAACTTCCCGATCGGCACGCCGAACTGCTGGCGAGTCTTCAGGTATTCGAGCGTGGCGGCATTCAAGGCATCCATCGCACCGACGGCTTCGGCGCACAGAAGCGCGGCACCGTAGTCGGCGGCGGCGTCGAGAATCTCCCAGCCTGCTCCAGCCTTGCCCAGCAATGCGGAGGCAGGAACGCGTACATTGGCGAACGTAATGTCAGCGGCATGTTGGCAGTCGATGGTGCGATAGTCCTTGCGCGTCACGCCGGCAGCATTGCCATCGACCAGGAACAGCGAAATTCCGTCGGTGTCGCGCTGGCCTCCGCCAGTGCGCGCCGACACCACGATCTTGTCCGCCTGCGCGCCGTGGATGACCACAGTCTTGGTTCCGTTAAGGACATATCCGTCGCCCTCTGCCTTAGCGGTAGTGGCGATGTCGAACAGTTCGTAGCGTGACTGCTTTTCACCCAGCGCGGCCGCCAGCTTCAATGCGCCGCCGGCGACCTGCTCCAGCAACTCGCCATTGCCGCCGGCGAGCCTCAGGAATTGCACGCCGAGCACGGTGGCGAAATACGGCTCGACGACAATACCTCGTCCCAGCTCCTGCATCACCACCATCATGTCGACAGCCGAGCCGTTGAAGCCGCCCTGCTCTTCGGGAATCGGCAGCGCCGTCATGCCCAGTTCGGTCAGCGTTGCCCATGCCTCGTCGGACACGCCCTGTTCGGAACGGACGATCTTGTTGCGATGCTCGAAGGTGTAATCCTTGTCGATGAAGCGGCGCAGCGCATCGCGGAATTGTTGCTGCTCGGGTGTGTAGTTGAAGTCCATTGTCGTCTCCGCCTCACAGTCCCAGGATCATCTGGGAAATGATGTTTTTCTGAATTTCGTTGGAACCGCCGTAGATCGATGTCTTGCGGAAGTTGAAGTAGTAAGGCGCCAGCGGTGCGGCATCGTCGTCCTGCGTGATGCTGTGCTCGTGCTCGCCTTCCAAATAGGCCGGATCGAACGGCATTGCATACGGGCCGACTGCTTCCACCATCAACTCGGTGAGTGCCTGCTGCACTTCAGTACCCTTCACCTTCAGCATCGACGCTTCCGGTCCCGGACCACGCTTGGCGCTTTCCTGCGACAGCACGCGCAGCACGGTCATTTCGAGCGCCATGATTTCGATTTCCAGGCTCGCCACCTTGGACGCGTACACCGGATCTTCCAGCAGCGGCCGTCCACCCTTCATCTGCTTGTTGGCGAGTCGCTTCAGGAATACCAGTTCGCGCTTGGCGCGGCCCACTGCAGCGATGTTCGTGCGCTCGTGGCCGAGCAGATATTTTGCATAGGTCCAGCCCTTGTTTTCCTCGCCGATCAGGTTCTGCACCGGCACCTTGACGTTGTCGAAGAAGACTTCGTTCACCTCATGCTCTTCATCGAGCATGATGATCGGGCGCACGGTAATGCCGGGCGTGTGCATGTCGATCAGGAGGAAGGAAATGCCTTCCTGCTTGCGTGCGTTGGGATCGGTGCGCACGAGGCAGAAGATCATGTCGGCGTGCTGCGCCAGCGTTGTCCAGGTCTTCTGGCCGTTGACGATATAGTGATCGCCCTGGCGCTCGGCACGGGTCTTGAGCGACGCGAGGTCGGAGCCGGAACCCGGCTCGGAATAGCCCTGGCACCACCAGTCGTCGCAGTTCAGGATGCGTGGCAGGTAATGGCGCTTTTGCGCTTCATTGCCGAAAGCCATGATGACCGGCGCAACCATGTTCACGCCGAAAGGCAAGATGGCCGGCGTGCCGGCATGTGCGCATTCTTCTTCCCAGATGTGACGCTGCACTGGTGTCCAGCCCGTTCCGCCGTACTCAACCGGCCAGCCGCTGCCGACCCATCCCTGCTTGGCCACGATCTTGTGCCAACGGACGAAGTCTTCTTTCGACAAACGCTTGTGGTTGAGGACCTTCTGCTGCAGGTCTTTGGGAAGATTCGCTTCCAGGAAGGCGCGAACCGTGTCGCGGAAGGCCAAATCTTCCGCCGTGTAGTTCAAATCCATGCTGTCTCCTTGTTGTCCCGGCTAATAGCACGACCGTTCGAAAAAGATTATACAGCGGATTTTTGCAACACGTGTCGAATTAAACATGCGTGAGAAACGACGTTGACGAGTTGCCAACGCAGGTGACGCCGGAAGAATTACTGGAGCTGGCGCTTCAAGGTGTCGGAAACAGGCAGTGGAAGAACATCGATCCCTTCGTCGGCGAGTTCTGCGAACTCCTGAACAGATGCCACGCCGCGTATCGCGCGTTCCGGCGCTTCGTTGTAGTGGATGCGGCGCGCTTCTTCTGCAAAGCGCTCTCCGACATCTTCAGTATTGGCGACAATTTTGCGGACCATTTCCAGAAACTGTTTCTGGACCTGCTCGACGTCGGGTTTGTTTTCCTGTGCGCCGGACAGATTGAGGCGAGGCGCCGACGGCAGCTTCCGCACGGCATGGTTTTCGCAGACCGGGCACGCGATGAGATGCGCATCACTCTGGGCCTTGAAGTCGTCTTCCGAGGAAAACCAGCCTTCGAAGCAGTGATCGTGCTCGCAAATGAGGTTATAGACTTTCATGCCGGACAGCGAATGAGTGGAAAGCAGTTCTTGCGATTGCATCGGACGCGCGAGCAATCGATGCATACATTCTACTGCCTTCCACTTCTATCCGCTCGGCATACCTGGCGTGGCATTCCTCGGGAATACTTCCCGCCGCAGTCTGCAGCGGTGGAGTCACTGCTTGAATTCGAACTGTTGCTGTCCCTGATCAAGCAACCCCGGCAAACGCTGTGCAAGCAATACTGCCTTGGCACGCCTCCGCGCGGAATGTCCTTCCAGTGCACCTGTCAGGCGGCGCACGTTAGTCTTGATTTCAACAACTTTTTCCGCTTTCGCAAGGCGTACGAGGTTTCGCAGGCTTTCGCGGAAAAAATGCCGTTGCCGCGCTGTTGCGTCTTCGCTAAGAGTGGCGGTGATCAAGTTCTCAATGACGTCGTCGGTATCAAGCTTCTTTTTCATGGCCTGGCGCTTACTCGTGGTGGAGGGAGGGGGAGTTTTCTGAGGTGCAAGTATGCTGAATTTGCGGTTTGGAATGATTGAGAAATCTCAACGGGAATGTAAGAAGGTGTAACAGGGAAAGGTTCTCGTAAGGAATGGTAAAAAAAATGCCCGCGGGTAGCGGGCAAATACTTCCTGGGAGGCTTAAGGGACCGGTTTCATCATAGTGACGCGGCAGGGCGGCGTATTTGACGTTTCGCAATGATTTTTACCGGAAAGTCCCACTGTCGAAGACGATCAATAGTTATCCACGACAACTGTGCAGAACTTTGTTGATAAGCCTGTTGATAGCCTCGCATGATCCTGATTTTAAAGGAAAAAGCCAAAGGGCGATTCTAATTGGCAAGTATTATGTGACGTCGGCGCTACTCGCGCACGGGTACCGAAAACTCCCCTTTCGCCTGCAGGTCAGCGTGGTAGGAGGAGCGTACCATCGGCCCGGACGCAACGTGGGTAAAGCCCATTTTCTCCCCGGTCAGCCTCAACTGGTCGAACTCCTCCGGCGTGACGTAGCGCGACACCGGCAAATGATGTGCGCTTGGTTGCAGGTATTGTCCAAGTGTCAGCATGTTGATGCCGTGTGCGCGCATGTCGCGCATGACTGCTTCGACTTCTTCCATCGCCTCCCCCAACCCAAGCATCAGGCCCGACTTGGTCGGCACTGAGGGATGCCGTTGCTTGAACTGCTCCAGCAAATCGAGAGACGTCTCGTAATCCGCTCCCGGACGCGCCTGCTTGTAGAGGCGCGGCACTGTTTCGAGGTTGTGGTTGAAGACATCGGGCGGCACCTCGTCGAGGATCGCAAGCGCCGTATCGACCCTTCCCCTGAAATCTGGCGTGAGGATCTCGATCACGATCCCAGGGTTCAGGCGGCGCGTCTCCGTGATGCAGGCAGCGAAATGCGCTGCACCACCTTCGCGCAAGTCATCACGGTCGACAGACGTGATCACCACATACTTAAGGCCCATTGCCTTGATCGTCTCGGCCATGTTCTTCGGTTCATCCGGATCGAGCGGATTCGGACGGCCGTGTCCCACGTCGCAAAACGGGCAACGCCGCGTGCAGATATCGCCCATGATCATGAACGTCGCCGTCCCGCTCTTGAAGCATTCACCGAGGTTCGGGCAATTGGCTTCCTCGCAGACCGTGTGCAGCTTGTTTTCGCGCAGCACTGCCTTGAGACGCTGCACCTCGCGCGAACCGGTGAACTCCGAGCGAATCCATTTCGGCTTGCGTAGATACTGCGACGGCTCCGTGGGAACAATCTTGATAGGTATGCGCGCCATCTTTTCGGCGCCGCGCATCTTCTCGCCGGCCTTGACGCTGCGTTGCTGAGCGGGTAGTACGTCCGCCGTGGTTTTCGGGTCGCTCATCGAACGCACTCAGCCACGGTAATAACGTTGCGGCGTGAACGGCGTCTTCGCCACTTCCACCGGAACCGGTTTGCCTCGCACGATTGCCTGCAGTGCGGTACCGAGCTTCGATTGCGCAGTCTCCACATACCCCATTGCGATCGGACCGCCAACGGTGGGACCAAAGCCGCCGCTGGTGACTTGGCCGATCGTGCGTCCTTCGCTATCCACAAGATCGGCCCCCTCACGCACTGGCATCCGGTCCTTGACGAGAAGGCCGACACGTTTGCGCGCAACGCCTTCGGCGAGCTGGCGCAAGACGACATCAGCGCCGGGATAACCGCCGCAGCGAGCACCATCTGCACGGCGGGCTTTTGACAATGCCCAGCCGAGGCTAGCCTCCACCGGCGTGGTGCCAGTGTCCATATCGTGTCCATACAGGCACAGGCCCGCTTCCAGGCGCAGGGAATCGCGCGCACCCAACCCAATGGGCGCCACTTCCGGTTGCGCGAGCAGCAGCCGCGCCAGCTCCTCGGCCTTGTGGTTGGGCACCGAGATTTCGAATCCGTCCTCACCCGTATAGCCGGAACGGCTGATGAAGCACTCCACGCCTACCAGCGTTACCTTCGCCGTGTTCATGAAAATCATCTTTGCGGTCTCAGGCGCCAGGCGTGCCATTACCACAGCCGCGCAAGGCCCCTGCAATGCCAACAATGCACGGTCCGCGAGCTCCTCGACCTTGCAGCGGCTGCCGATATGTTTCCTGAGATGCTCCATGTCTTGCTGCTTGCACGCAGCGTTGACCACGACGAACAGATGATCGCCCGCGTTGGACACCATGAGGTCGTCGAGGATGCCCCCCTCCTCGTTGGTGAACATCGCATAGCGTTGCATGCCGACCGGCAGGTCGACGATATCGACCGGCATCAGGGATTCCAGCGCTGAGGCGGCGTCAGCGCCAGACAAGCGTACCTGGCCCATGTGGGAGACGTCGAACAAACCCGCCTGCGTCCGCGTGTGCGCATGCTCCTTCAGGACGCCGGTTGGATACTGGACCGGCATCTCGTACCCCGCGAACGGAACCATGCGCGCGCCAAGTTCGACATGCAGGTTGTATAACGGTGTACGGGCAAGAGCTTGCGTGGTTTCCATCATTCCATTCCTTTTTTATTGAATCGCAAAAGATCGAATCAGCACTCGATCACATTGACTGCAAGCCCTCCGCGCGCAGTCTCCTTGTACTTGATCTTCATGTCGGCACCGGTCTCGCGCATGGTCTTGATGACCTTGTCGAGCGATACAAAATGGTGCCCGTTGCCGCGCAATGCCATGCGTGCGGCATTGATCGCCTTGATCGAGCCCATCGCATTGCGCTCGATGCACGGTACCTGGACCAGTCCGCCGATCGGATCGCAGGTCAGGCCAAGGTTGTGCTCCATCCCGATCTCGGCAGCATTCTCGACCTGTTCGGGTGTTCCGCCCATCACTTCCGTCAATGCCCCCGCAGCCATCGAACATGCCACGCCAACTTCCCCCTGGCAGCCCACTTCGGCGCCCGAAATCGATGCATTTTCCTTGTATAAGATACCGATGGCGGCCGCAGTCAGCAGGAAGCGAATCACGCCCTCCTCGTTCGCCCCCGGGACGAAGCGATGGTAGTAATGCAGGACAGCGGGAACGATGCCTGCCGCGCCATTCGTCGGCGCAGTCACCACGCGGCCGCCTGCTGCATTCTCTTCATTCACGGCAAGCGCGTACAGGTTGACCCAGTCCAGGGTGGTCAGCGGATCTCGCAGGTTGGCTTCAGGCTGGCTGGAAAGCTTTCGATACAATGCCGCTGCGCGACGAGCGACCTTCAGTCCACCGGGCAGGTTGCCTTCTTTCTCGCACCCACGCTTGACGCATTCCTGCATGACCTGCCAGATGCGTAGCAATCCGCGCCGCGTTTCCTCTTCCGGCCGCCATGCCCTCTCGTTCTCCAGCATCAGCTGGCTGATCGACATGCCTTTGTCACGGCATGTCGCGAGAAGCTGTTCGGCGCTTTTGAATGGATGGGAGACGACCGTCAAGTCCGGCACAATGCGATCAGCGCCAACGGCATCTTCGTTGACGACAAAGCCGCCGCCTACGGAGTAATAGACCTTGCTTTCGATCTCGCCGCCGTTGGCGTCATACGCGGTGAAGCGCATGCCGTTTGGATGATGGGGCAGCGATTGCCGCTTGTAGAGCAGCAAGTGTTCGCTCTCAACGAAGGGAATCTGCACCTCGCCCAGCAGCGCAATCGTCTTGCCAGCCCGCACTTGCGCAAGCCTCTCGTCGATCGTATCGGTGTCGACCGTGTTCGGCGCCTCGCCAAGCAGGCCAAGCATGACGGCCTTGTCGCTGCCGTGTCCCTTGCCGGTCGCCCCCAGCGAGCCGTACAGCTCTGCCTTGACGCTGCCAACCCCTGAAAGCCGGCCGGCATCCTTGACACCGCTGATAAATTGCAACGCGGCGCGCATCGGACCCACGGTATGGGAACTCGACGGTCCGATGCCGATCTTGAACAACTCGAAAACACTGATGGCCATTTCATCCGCCTTTGCTGCCGGACCGCGGCCCCGCATGCTGATACCGTTCCAATACACTCAACTGGCCGCCCGGAACATTACTGCTTCCGGGCGGCCCCTTGCCGGCTTACTCGTAGTCCGACATCGGCGGGCACGCGCAGACCAGGTTACGGTCGCCGTACACGTTGTCGACACGGCCAACCGGCGGCCAGTACTTGTTGCCGCGTAGCGAAGCAACCGGGAATGCGGCCTTTTCGCGCGAGTACTTGCGGTTCCACTCGCCGGCAATATCCATCGCCGTGTGAGGCGCATGGCGCAGTACGCTTTCCTCTGCAGTGACGGCACCGTTCTCAACTTCACGAATTTCTTCGCGGATCGCGATCATCGCCTCACAGAAGCGGTCAAGCTCATCCTTGCCTTCACTCTCGGTCGGCTCGATCATGAGCGTGCCCGGAACCGGGAATGACATCGTTGGCGCATGGAAGCCGAAGTCCATGAGACGCTTGGCCACGTCATCCACCGTGACGCCCGTCGCATCCTTCAGCGGACGCAGGTCGACGATGCATTCATGGGCGACAATGCCGTTCTCGCCCGCGTACAGGATCGGATAATGCGGCGCAAGACGCTTCGCGATGTAGTTTGCGTTGAGGATTGCCACTTGGCTCGCATCCTTCAGCCCCTGGCGTCCCATCAGCTTGATGTAGGTCCAGCTGATCGGCAGGATGCTGGCGCTGCCCCACGGAGCAGCACAGACCGGCGCGGTATGGTTTTCCATTGCGCGATGGCCCGGCAGGAAAGGCGCCAGATGCGATTTCACCGCGACCGGGCCGACGCCCGGACCGCCACCGCCGTGCGGAATGCAGAAAGTCTTATGCAGGTTCAGGTGCGACACGTCGCCGCCGAACTCGCCAGGCGCGCACAAGCCCACCATGGCGTTCATGTTTGCGCCGTCGATGTAGACCTGGCCGCCGTGCGTATGGACGATCTCACAAATCTCGCGCACCGCTTTCTCGAACACGCCGTGCGTGGATGGATAGGTGATCATGATCGCCGCGAGGTCGGCAGCATGCTTCTCAGCCTTCGACTTCAGGTCCGCGACGTCGACGTTGCCACGTTCGTCGCACGCGACGACAACCACTTGCATGCCAACCATTTGCGCAGTTGCCGGATTGGTGCCGTGGGCCGAGCTCGGAATCAGGCAGACGTTGCGATGCCCTTCCCCGCGACTCTTGTGATAGGCGCGGATCGCGAGCAGGCCGGCATATTCGCCCTGCGAGCCGGCGTTCGGCTGTAGCGATACCGCATCGTAGCCAGTGCAAGCGACGAGCATCTGCTCCAGTTCGGTAATCAGCTGCTGGTAACCCTGTGCCTGGTCGAGTGGCGCGAACGGATGGATGCTGCCGAACTCTTTCCAGGTCACCGGAATCATTTCGGTCGTCGCATTCAGCTTCATCGTGCACGAACCGAGCGGAATCATGGTGCGGTCGAGTGCCAGATCCTTATCAGACAGCGCGCGCAGGTAGCGCAACATCTGGGTTTCGGAATGATGAGTATTGAATACCGGATGGGTCAGGTATGCGCTCGTCCGCACGAGTGCGGCCGGAATGCGATCAGCGGCATCCGCCTCGCACGCGTCAAACGAAGGCACCGCCTTGCCGCCGGCAAGGATCTGCCACAGTGTTTCGACGTCTTCGCGCGTGGTCGTTTCGTCGATCGAAATGCCGATCGTGGTTGCATCCACTTCCCGCAGATTGATCGCCTGGCTGCGCGCTGCGGCATGGATATCTTGCGTAGGTGCTCCCGTCCGGACCGTGATCGTGTCAAAGAACGAGGCGGTGGGCACGTCAAGATCCAACCTGCGCAGGCCCTCGACAAGGGTCGACGCGAGGCGATGCACGCGTTGCGCGATGGTCTTCAGGCCTTGCGGACCGTGGTAGACGGCGTACATGCTCGCGATATTGGCAAGCAGCACCTGCGCCGTGCAGATGTTGCTAGTCGCCTTCTCGCGGCGGATATGCTGCTCGCGCGTCTGCATCGCAAGGCGGTACGCCTTTTCTCCATGGCTGTCGATCGATACACCCACTACACGGCCAGGCATGACGCGCTTGTTTTCGTCCTTCGTCGCGAAGTAGGCGGCGTGTGGTCCGCCGTATCCGAGCGGCACACCAAATCGTTGCGCCGAACCGATCGCCACATCCGCGCCGAATTCGCCAGGTGGCGTAAGCATGGTGAGGGCGAGCAGGTCGGCAGCCACAACGACGAGCGCATTCTTGGCATGCGCCTTCGCCACGGTGTCGGCGTAGTCATTGATCTCGCCGTTCAGCGCAGGATATTGCAGCAGCACGCCGAAGCATTCGGTCTGGTCGAGATCCTTGCGATGGTCGCCAACGACGACTTCCACGCCGATCGGCTCGGCGCGAGTGCGCACGACGTCGATGGTCTGCGGGAAGCAATCCTGCGACACGAAGAATACCTTGCTCTTGCTCTTCGACAGGCGCTGGCAAAAGGTCATGGCTTCCGCAGCAGCGGTCGCCTCGTCCAGCAGCGACGCGTTGGCGATTTCCAGGCCAGTCAGGTCGGAGATCATGGTCTGGAAGTTCAGCAGCGCCTCCAGGCGGCCCTGCGAAATCTCCGGCTGGTACGGCGTGTAAGCCGTGTACCAGGCCGGATTTTCGAGCAGGTTGCGCAGGATGACATTCGGCGTAAGGGTATCGTAGTAGCCCATGCCGATGAACGACTTGAACACCTTGTTCTTCGAGGCGATCTTCCGCAGCTCATCGAGCACTTCAGGCTCGCTGCGTGCGGCACCCAGGTTCAGCGGAGCTTCGGAGTGAATCGCGTCGGGAATCACCTTCCGAATGAAGGCGTCCATCGATTCGAAGCCCAGCGTTGCCAGCATGGCGTTGCGGTCGGCCTCGCCGGGTCCGATATGCCTGTCGATGAAATCCGTGTGCTGCTGCAAATCCTCGAAAGCAGCCCGTTTCTGAACCATGGTTACCTCTCAATACGAAAAAAAGTAATGTGCCGCGTCGCGACGCGGCGTAGCCGCCGGCGGCCGTTAGCCCTGCGACTCGACGTAAGCCTTGTAACCGGCTTCATCCATCAAGCCGTCCAGGTCGCTCGCCTGGCTAACCTTGAACTTGAAGAACCAGCCCGCGCCCATCGGGTCTTCGTTGACCTTGCCCGGCTCGTCCGCCAGCGTGCCATTCACTTCGGTGACGACGCCTGCAACGGGCATGTTGATTTCGCCTGCTGCCTTGACGGATTCAATGACAGCTGCCTCTTCACCCTTGGCGAGCTCCTTGCCGGCTTCCGGCAACTGCACGAAAACCAGGTCGCCGAGATGATCCTGAGCGTAGTCGGTGATCCCGACGGTGACCAGACCATCCCCCTCTATGCGCAGCCACTCGTGTTCCTGCGTGTACATGGTCTTGCTCATCTTCTCATCTCCTAAAGTTGATTGATCAAAGTGCCGGGGGCAATAGGGAAACCTGTTTGCTGCAGCGATGGTACGCCGCTTTCCATGTTCGTGCGGCGTACCTTCCGAAGTGCTTGAGCCGCTATCGGCGCAGCTTATTCTTGCGGCAAAATTTTAGAGGGTTCCATGTTTTTATTGTATTCAATTGAACCTTCCTAACATTTAACTTTTCAATTTTCCTCGGCTTGTTTGACGTTTTCCAAAAATCGTGCCGCTGAAATTTTCATTGTCGAAAGCACAGGAGCATTGCAGTTTTTTGAACCGAAAAATGAGGAAATGCGGAAGTGATACGGGAGGCGAATGGAATTCACCCCCGTGAGACACGCAGGCAAGGCAGGACGTTCCTGACGGAAGTAAAGATGGAGATGATGTGGTGCCCGAGACCGGAATCGAACCGGTACGCCCCCTCTCGGGTAAGCGGCGGATTTTAAGTCCGCTGTGTCTACCAATTTCACCACTCGGGCCTGTGCGGTATCGATAGACCGGTCGCACAAGTAAAAAAAGCGCACGCGGCGCTTTTTTTGGAAAACTGGAGGCGGGGGTCGGAATTGAACCGGCGTAGACGGCTTTGCAGGCCGCTGCATAACCACTTTGCTACCCCGCCACGGGAGGGTATTTTAACCACAAAACTGAAACAGTGCTTCGTCCGTCGTTTGGCGATTCAACTCCACCGCCGGACAAGCTTGGAAGCAGCGACACTTCCAGCTGAAACTGGAGCGGGAAAAGGGTCTCGAACCCTCGACCTCAACCTTGGCAAGGTTGCGCTCTACCAACTGAGCTATTCCCGCACAAACTTTCATGCGCTTTCGCAAACTTGGCGCGAGGCACCAACCTTGCGAAATAAAAAAGGAAGCTTGTGTAAGCTTCCTTTCAGAATCTTGGAGCGGGAAAAGGGTCTCGAACCCTCGACCTCAACCTTGGCAAGGTTGCGCTCTACCAACTGAGCTATTCCCGCGTCGTTCACAACAGACGCACATTATAGACACATGACATTCTTTGTCAAGCGTAGATGCCTTTCAGGCACGGAACTCGGCCTTCTCCTTGATCAGCGGCCATGCCTTCTGGAGATAGTAAAACATGGACCAGACCGTCAGCACCGCGGCGATCACCAGCAGCCAGGCGCCCCAGAGCCGTGTATCGATCACGCCGAACAGCGTGTCACTGTAAAGCAGCATCGGGATTGCAACCATTTGGGCGGTCGTCTTGATCTTGCCGATCGAACTGACGGCAACCGATTTCGATGCGCCGATCTGTGCCATCCACTCGCGCAATGCAGAGATGGCGATTTCGCGCCCGATGATGATGAATGCGATAACGGCGTTAACGCGGTCGAATTCGACAAGGACCAGCAAGGCGCCGGCCACCATCAGCTTGTCCGCCACCGGATCGAGGAAGGCGCCGAATGCCGACGTTTCATTCCAGCGGCGCGCGAGGAAACCGTCGAACCAATCCGTCACCGCCGCAACGATGAAAATCGCCGTCGATGCCATCCCTTTCGAATAGGGGGACAACCAGGTGTCTGGCAGGTAAAACACGCCAACCACGAGCGGGATAAGCGCCACGCGCAGCCAGGTGAGCAGGATTGGGATATTGAAGGGCATAGTCGGCGCCTGTGAATAATCCCGATTATCGCGTGGAAACTGCATTCCCCGCAAATCGTGGTGCGATGCAGGCGGCCGTCAATGCAATTGCTTGTAGATTTCTTCGGCGAGTTTGCGCGAAATGCCTTCCACCGACGCCAGTTCTTCGACGCTTGCGTCCGCCACGCCTCGCAGCCCGCCGAAGCGCGCAAGAAGCTTCTGGCGACGCTTCGCGCCGATTCCTTCGATGTCCTCCAACTTGGAACTCTGGCGAGCCTTTGCGCGCTTGGCGCGCATCCCGGTGATTGCGAAACGATGGGCCTCGTCCCGAATCTGCGCGATCAACATCAGGGCCGCAGATTCCTTTCCCAACTCGAGGGAAGGCCTGTCGTCCGCGAAGATCAGCGTCTCAAGCCCCACCTTGCGCCCCTCTCCCTTGGCCACGCCGACGATCAACCCGATATCCAGTCCGAGTTCGCTGAAGACTTGCCGAGCCATCTCGACCTGCCCCTTGCCGCCATCGACCAGGACAACGTCAGGCATGACACCCTCTCCGTTCGCCACTTTTTCGTAGCGGCGCGTCAGGACCTGCCGCATGGCGGCATAGTCGTCGCCCGGGGTGATGTCGTTGATGTTGTAGCGCCGGTATTCTCCGTTCTGCATCGCGTGGTGATGGAACACGACACAGGATGCCTGCGTCGCCTCGCCCTGCGTGTGGCTGATATCGAAGCATTCGATACGCAAGGAGTCGATGTCGGCAGCGTCGAGCCCCAGCGCATCTACCAGTGCGCGTGTGCGTGCTTTCTGCGAACCCTGCTCCGACAGAAGGCGTGCGAGAGCGATCTCCGCGCCCTTCTGCGCCATCTCAAGCCACTGGCGCCGCTGCCCCTGGGGCTGGAAGACCAGCGAGATGCGATGGCCGCACTGCTCCATCAGGGCCATCATCAGTGCCGGCTCATCCAGTTCCACATTGAGGATGATGATCGACGGCACGAAGGTTTCGATGTAATGCTGCGCGAGGAAGGCCTTCAGTACCTCGGCTTCGACGTCCGCCTGCGACTCTGCCAATGCGTCGTCTACGTGCGACGGAAAATACGCCCTGTCCCCAAGGTGCCGCCCGCCGCGAACCATGGCGAGGTTGACGCAGGCGCGGCCG
>Ga0196981_1000199_pt1 | contig 41376 bp, 30 predicted proteins | sample S3_2013CmetaG_FD_155462 | JGI IMG/M metagenome (GOLD analysis project Ga0196981, IMG submission 155462) | Soil microbial communities from Anza Borrego desert, Southern California, United States - S3_20-13C | ecosystem: Environmental > Terrestrial > Soil > Desert | place: USA: California... | reverse complement strand
ATCAGCGGCAAGCAATACGCGTCGACGTAAACGGGACTCTAATTCTTGGCGCTCAGAACGTTTCAATTTGATAGGAGCATTTTTTCTCATGCTCCTAAGATACAAATTATTTACGATAATCCCGTTTTCAATGTTACAGTCCACTAGTTTCCTCCCTTAACTGGCGGATTGATCATAATATGCGCCCGATGCGTTCCCGGGTCCATGATCCACGGCATACCTGGGGCATCGGGTTTTAGGGGAAGGCCGGTAGATTCCGAAGTAGCGTAAGGAATGTATATCACATAACGCAGGTATCCTTCAAGGATTTCACCTGTGTCGCGATTGTACTTGTCATCCGCCGTACTGTAAACAAACAGTGTCGTTGGTTGTTTGGGCATCAGCAGCTTTCCCGCTTTTACTTCAGCCTCCCGCATTTCAAAGATCTCCTGCGAATTCTTCCCTGCTTTTTTTAATTCTCTTCCACGGGCCATAAATGCGTCGAGGTCTTTGTGATAGCAGGAAACATTAAAACCAGACTGCTGCGGGTCGTCGGCCAGGCAAACCAATTCATTGCCTCCTTTTTGCAAAACGACAAATTCACTTTTATCGGAATAACCATAGACGGTGGCCTTTTCGCGTTGCTCCTGTGGAGCCGCCAAAATTGCGGTCTTTATCTGTATGTCAGCTGGAGGAATTTTTTGGGCAGCTGCGTAACAAAACGTTAAGCAGCCTGTGATCAAAATCAGGTGTTTCATAAAATGAATTTCAATCAATTTAGAGAATCGGCGCATCTTTCAAAAATAAACGTATTCAAATGAGGTTGTGAGAAACAAGGAGCACCCATCCCAGTATGAGGACCAGGCGTTGCATCCGTATACTTTTGTGAAGAAACGCGCAAAAGCATAGCAGCCCGGCGGCCATCAGAAAAATATTCTGGATATGGGTGATATTCCGGGAATTGAGAATGACCGAACAAATGAAGTCAGCTGAAAAAATTCCAACAAACACGCCAAAGATGAGCTTGTGATTTTTTGTGAAGTTATCCTGAGAGCGCAGCACAGTGGCCTTGTCATTAAAAAGCAGTGAGGCGAGGAGCGAGAATCCGATTGGTACGAAAAGTGACAAAAGGAAGTAACTGAACGTTTTACTCGATGGGACGCTTCGGTCATAAAGGCTCCACCAGTAGTCGATGATCAGCCCGAAAACCAGCAGCGTCCATAAGATATAATCGACATTAAAGCGGATGAGCTTGCGGTTTTTGAGAAAGAAACTCCACCCGTCAAGAAATTTAGCAACGATAAATCCATAGACGAACGTGATAAAAGTTACAAGGTATTCTGAAAACGAAAAGTTTTGTACTGTCCAGCGTTGTGTCTCAAAGAAGGAGGGAATGTGTATCATGTAAAGGGTGATTCCGGTAAATCCTACCACGAGCATTGCGTGTCCGGTCCAGCGTTTCCGCGAACAAAAAACGATGGTGCAGACTGACAACCCCAGGATAAAAAATACGATGCTATTACTTTTTTCCGGATCCCACATGGCCTTGACCAGGTGGAAAAAGTACAGCGCAAAATAAAGGATTGCGCCTTGCCGGCGTTGGTACCTTGACTCCTGAATGAGGTTGGTCACGCGGCCTTCGCGCACGTCCTGAAAGTAAAGCGAAGAGATCAGGTACATGATAAAAGGCGGAATGATGGAAGCATAAAAAGAAACCGATCTGCTGGTAATCGTCGTCAGATCGAGCCAGGAATACCACCAAAGTGTCAGCAACATGAAAAAGGCGTATACCGACCAAAGAATGTGTTCCAGGCTGAAAACCACATGCCGTCGGTTGCTCAGAATTCTTCCCCACCCCACAAAAAGCCTCGACAGTATATAGCCATAAATGAAAGCGTTAAAAGTGATGAGGTATTCAACCTTTGTTAATGAATTGTACAATGGTTGGGATTCCATGGGATGGAAGGGATTCTAATTCCCGTAAAATATAGTCACGAGGAAAGGCCTGAGCAGATGTTCGTCTGTACGGTTTTCAGAACTATTTCTCGGGCGATCGTATTTCAAATCCTAAATCGGTAATCGTTAACCCTCGCTCGCTGCTCGCCACCACACCTCCAATGCTCAGGATTCCAGGTCATCCCCTTATTGGGAATGGGATTTTCCATTAAGGATGACACACGATTAACGATTAACAATTGCAGTGTACGACTTGTCACCACCCAATGCCGTAGTCTTCCCCGTGATTACTCGACCCTCCCCAGAAACTTCCATGCGCCCAATCGAAAAATATCGCGTTGATCGGCCCTGAAGTTCTGTCATCGTAAGTGAGTTTATAACCCATGTTTGTCAACTCCTTCCGCACATACGGTGGAGTGCTTTCGTGCAATAAGAGGTTGCCGGGTTTGGGCCTGCGCTCTTGGTCGCCCAGGGATAGATAAAATTGATAGGTGTTGATATTTGGAGCTTCCGCCGCCTCCTGAACATTCATTCCAAATTCCACGATGTTGAGAAAAAATTGCAGCAGATTCTGGTCCTGGGTGTCACCGCCCTGAACACCGAAACAGAGAAACGGTTTTCCGTCCTTCAGGGCGAGGGTGGGGGTCAGGGTAACGCGCGGACGTTTGCCAGGCTCGACAACATTAAACGGATTCATTTTCGGATCCGTAACAAAACTTTGCATCCGTTGACTTAAGCCTACTCCGGTTTTTCCCGCGATACAGGCAGGGATCCATCCGCCACTCGGTGTAATTGAGACAACCCAGCCTTCCTTATCCGATGCTTCCACCGTGGTCGTTCCTGCCCACACGCGGTTGAGGTATGCCTCATCGAGAATGGTAGCTGGCTTTTCGATCGTTGCCTGGTTCCATTGCTTCAGGTAGTCGAGATAAGGGTTGGTTTTCCCCTCAAATGGATAGGGGTCGCCAGGCGTGACTTTGCTATCATTTTTTTCCCAATTGATGGATTTCAATCTTTCCTTTGCGTACTCTTTTGAGAGTAATCCCTTGATTGGTTCTTCAGGCGCTGAATAGGGATCTCCATAGTAAAAATCACGATCCGCAAACGTGAGGCTCATGACCTGATAGATTGTATGGATGTATTTTGTTGAATTGAATCCCATCGATTTCACGTCGACGTTTTCCAGGATATTCAATGCCTGAAGCATCATCGGACCCTGAGTCCACTGTGAAAGCTTGTAGACTTCAATCCCCTTGTAATTGACGCTGACTGGTTCTTCCTGCAGCACCCTCCATTTTGCCATGTCCTCCATCGTAATGAGACCGCCCTGTTCCTGGCAGCCGCGTACAAATTCCCTTGCGATATCTCCTTTGTAGAATCGTTCGTGCGCCGCGTAGATCGCCTCCTTCCGGGTCTTCCCTTTTTTTAACGCGGCCTGTTCAGCTTCTACCATCTTGTTTAAAGTCGCAAGCAGATCCGGTTGCCTGAAAATCTCTCCGGCTTCGGGGGCTTCGCGGCTTTGACCGGGATGCGTGAGAAAGACGGCTTTGGAATACGGCCAGCTTCTGATTCGTTCCTTATTCCGCTCGATGCTGTTTGCCGTTTGCGCTTCAATTGGATATCCGGCAGCGAGTTCCAGGGCAGGAGTGAGCACCTGTTGCAGACTCATGGTTCCAAATTCCGCCAGCATCATGCAAAGGCCGCCCGGAGTCCCCGGGGTGACGGCGGAGAGGGGTCCAAATTCCGGCGGGTAGTTCATTCCTTTGCTTTTAAAAAATTCCGCGGTAGCGCCGGTCGGAGCAATACCCAGTGCGTTGATGCCGATCACTTTTCCGGTTTTGGGGTTATAGATCAGCGCCTGCGTCTCGCCGCCCCACGACAGCACGTCCCACATCGTACAGGTCGCAGCCAGCATGGCACACGATGCATCAACGGCATTGCCTCCCTGTTGAAATATCATAGCCCCGGCGGTTGCCGCCAGAGGCTTGCCGGTAATGGCCATCCAGTTCTTGCCGTGCAACACCGGCTTCTGCGTAGGCTGGGCCCAGCCTTTGCTTAAAGAAACGAGCAGAAGAAAAAGGAATGCTGGCTTCATGATCATTGTGTTTTTTGAAGTTTTTTTAGTTCGCCATCAATGTATGCTTTCGAAAGCCACTGGGTTCCGATCATTACCCCTGCGATATTTTTCGTTTGAGCAATATCTTTGAGTGGGTTTCCGTCGAGCAAGACCAGGTCCGAAACGGCGCCTTCTTTAATAACGCCGGAATTTTCAACACCCAGGTATTTCGCAACGTTGACCGTACCGGTTTTCAAGGCTTCGTATGGCGTGAGACCTGCCAGCACAAGATATTCAAGTTCATGATGCGTAGAGAATCCCGGCACATTAAAAACCTGCGGTGCGTCACAACCCAGAAGCAATCCGACACCATGATCCTGACACGATTTGATGAGTTTGCGTCTGAGGCTGATGAAGTTTTTGACTTTCGCCGGGTCATATAATGGATTCTCCATCAGGTTTTTCTTCGATGTAATCCATTGTTCCACGATTTGGGAATTCATATAAATGGCATGCGGATCTTTTTTGAAACTGTCGGGACCATAATCGGGATGGAACCAGCGTTCGGCAAGTGATTGCGTAGGAACTACCCAGATCTGATTGCTTTGCAATGCTTTCATCAGCGTCGGAATTTTCGATTCGTCAGCTTTGTCGGCAATGAACATTCCAAACAAGCCCGTCTGTTGCTCGTGCATGTTTTCAATTCCCGGAACCAGGCCCTCGACAAAACCATCCAGGTGATCAATGGAAGAGTAGCCTGCCTCGATCGCGCGCCAGACTCCGACACCAAACGAGACGTGCCCGGCGAAAGGAATATTCACCCTTTTAGCCGTGGCAGAGATCGAATCAAACTCTGGACGCGTCAAACCCGGGTGAAGTTTCAGAAAGTCATATCCGGCCTGCTTTTGTTTTCGAACCATTTTTGATCCTTCTTCCGGCGATGTCACGCTCATGCCGTTAAATGAAGGACCCGTCGTATAGAAGTTAGGACCCAAAATTTCACCATTGTTGATCATGGACCGGAGTTCGAGATGTTTTGCGTGGCCCAACATCCCGCGGATCGTGGTGATGCCGTTGGTGACAAAAAGCATCAGAACCTCTTTCATAGGAGTAAGATCGTCAACAGGCGGAATGTGAGCATGCATTTCGGCAAGGCCCGGGATGAGGAATTTACCTTTGCCATCAATTATTAAAGCCTTGGCAGGGATACGCGCTGATGAGGCTCCAGCCAGCGAGGCAATTTTGCCGTTCTTGACGACAACTGTCTGGTTTTCAAGAATTTTTTCAGACTCCATTGAAATAACGGAAACGCCCTTGATAACAATTTCCTGATCTTTATTCGATACCAGTTGGGCAGACGTGGTGGCGGAGACCACAATTAAAAGAGCGGCAACGATTGCTTTCATGGGTGGCTTAAAATTTTTCACATAATTTCCGGAAAACCCCGCTTGCATTCAATGAAAAAGGCTAAAGGGTGCCAGGAATTGTTGGATGGCATTAAATTGCCTTTTTTTCCCTGCGGGAAACATCTAACTTGCTGCTTGAATTGAAGAAATTGTTGAACCCGGAACAAACCATTGCGCTCTATCAACCGACCCTTCAAGCGGTTGCCATGAAATTGCTTCGATGTAAAGCCGATGCGGAAGATATTGTCCAGGAAACTTTCATAAAGTGGCTCAACGCTGAGCACGAAAAAATCCAGAATACGAAAGCTTATTTGATCAAGGCCGTAACGAATAACTGCATCAACCATCTCAATGCGCTCAAGAGAAAAAAAGAGGAGTATCTGGAAAACTTTCATTGGCCCGACTTCATCGAAAGGCTGCGAGACAGCGATTTTAGCCGCATTGATTTTGAAGCTGAAGTAGCCAAAGCCCTGACGTTATTGCAGGAAAAGCTTGAACCCCTCGAGCGGGCAGTTTATCTCCTCCGCGAGGTTTTCGATTTTGACTACACGGCATTGCAGGAACTGTTGAACAAAAAACAGGACCATTGCCGCCAGCTGCTGTGCCGCGCGAAGCGAAAGCTGAGTGAGGAAACGGATCAGTTTACTGCCGCTATTGAACCCAAAAAGACGGCTTTGCTCGATGCTTTCAAGCGGGCTTGCGACTTCGGACACGCCAACGACCTGATCAACCATCTGCGTCAGGACATTGGAAAGCCGCTTTTAGAAAATAATTAGGTTATTTTCGCCCTTCCTGTCACAAAACCCACAGGTATTTTGTCTTAAAGGGGTCTGACAGTAATGGATTACTGCCGGTCGGATAACTTTAACCCAAAACCTGTAAAATTTCATGGCTATTATTCTTATCTTTTTTGTAGCACACTGGTATTTGTCGCTATTTTTCCAAACATTCTTTCTACATCGCTACGCGTCTCACCGTGCATTTACAATGAATAAGACGACCGAGAAGGTCTTTTTTGTTCTGACCTGGTTTTTTCAAGGAGCAAATTATTTAAGCCCCTTTGGATACGGGGTGATGCATCGTATGCACCATGCTTTTGCTGATACGGAGGACGATCCGCATTCACCGAAGTATGATGAGACGATCTGGAACATGATGTGGAAGACGAAGACCATTTACTCTGCCATTGCCAACAAGCGCATGGTTGTCGATGCGCGATTTACCGAAGGAGTGCCCCAGTGGGAGGCTTTTGACAAGTTTGCCCGTTCCTGGCCATCCAGACTTTTTTGGGGTCTTGCGTACACGGCGATGTACGTGCAATTCGCGACTGCCTGGTGGCTGTGGCTTTTGCTGCCCCTTCAGTTTTTGATGAGCCCGATTCATGGAGCAATCATCAACTGGTTTGCACACAAATACGGTTACAGAAATTTTGAAGTGAAAGATACTTCCAGGAATTTCCTTCCATTTGACTTTTTGATGATGGGGGAAAGCTATCATAACAACCACCACAAGAATGGAGGCCGCGCCAATTTCGGTGGAATCCGCTGGCACGAGTTCGATCCGACCTATCAGGTCATCAAATTGCTTGACAAACTGAAGATCATCAAACTGGCCAAACAGAAGTCGATCAGTTTGGAGAATGTTCAGAAGGCAGCATAATTAAATTAACGTTGAGAGTCGGCATTCAATTCTAAATTGAATGCCGATTTGCTTTTACGACGTACAATCTACGATTTGATTTTTTGAAGGACGGATTTCATCGTCGGAAATCCTCACTCCGTTCAGCCCGGGCAGTTCGAAAACCGATACCGTCCCTGCGAATCCGATAAGCGTTTCACAAATAATATTACCCGATCAAGTCTGAAATGGTAGTTGCCGTTACCGCGACGAATGGCCCTTTGATTCAGATCTTCTGCATACCAGTTCAATCCGGTGCCTCATAATGAAAAGTATCGGATGATGGCCTTCGGCTTTCTCCTCTGGAATCACGATGCTTTTTTTTGCCGGAAGATCTCGCTCGGTTCGGTGGTGGTGTTGCTCTTCGTTTGCTCTTGGTTTCGGCTTCCGTTTTCTTGTTCACAATCGCGGCGTTGTCAGTTTTGCCTTCGGTTGAGACTGCTACTTCCGTGGGTTCAATTTTTTCCCCGTAGGTGTCTGCATAAACTTTGGTGAACTCGGCGCCGAAGAGCAGGATCAACCCTGCATACGATACCCACAACATGATCAGGATAATAGAACCTGCCGCCCCATAGGTGGACCCCGGATCGCTGTGTCCAAAGTATAAGCCCAATAAAAATTTCGCGATCACAAACAGCACGGAGGTCAGCAAGGCCCCTACCCAAACATCCCTCCAGCGGATCCTGGCATCAGGTAGAAATTTATAGATCGCGGCAAACAATAACGTGACTACGCCAATGGAAAGGAGAATATCGACCGCACTGAAAAGCACTACAAGCGTTTCGGAAATATAGCTGGAGACCCATTTGCTAAGCGTGGTGACGGCCGCGGAGAGCACAAGCGATACAAGCATAAGAAATCCAATGACAAGAATAAGTCCGAACGAAAAGACCCTGTCCCGCACAAGTTTCAGAATTTTTTGTTTCGGCTTCGGTTTTACTTCCCACATTTTATTCAGGATCTGTTGTATCTGGTAAAAGACCCCGGTAGCACCGAACAACAAGGTAGCAACACTCAGAACCGTGGACAGACCCCTTCCTTCTGTGCGGCTGGCGTTCGCAACCATGTCCTCAATAGCCTGCCCTGTATTTCCGCCGACCAGCCCGCCGACCTGTGAGCTGATCTGGCTGGTGACAGCTTCCTGTCCAAAGAAATAGCCGGCAAGGTTTACAATGATCACCAGCAATCCGGGCAACGAGAAAATTGTATAATAAGCAACAACAATGCTGTTGCTGAAAGGCTCACGCTCGCTCCATTCCCTGTACGTATCTTTGAGAAGACTCCCAAAATCTTTTGTCACTTGCCACGCTTTCATACGGTTACGTTTAACAAGTTATACGAGCCAAAAAACATGCCCGTGAAAGCTGAAAGCGCCGCTTCTTTGGCTTAGGATGATGAAGGTCTAAAGTCTAAAGTTTAAAGTTTTAAAGTTTAAAGTTCTAGTACCCCCCCCTACAAACTTCAAACCTCAAAACGCCAAACTTCAAATTTTAGACTTTAAATTTTAAATTTTAGATTCCCACTTAACCTGATTAACAAGGAAGTTTTAGTTTGGAAATTTCGCGGTTTAAGGTTTTGATGATGGCTTCGGTCAACCGGTTGAAGCGGTTGATCTTTTCCTGAAGTGCCGGCGCTTTTTCCCCATGAATGAAAGCCTGTTTTAGATCGTCGATCACATAGGTATACTCGATGTCGTCGAGCAGAATCAGCGTGGATTTTACCTTGTGCGCCACGTTGTGTAATGCGCGCTGGTCGTCAGAATAATAAGAGCGATAAGAAGCCTGTTGCATTTCCCGTAGATTTCTGATCATCAGGCCGACCAGTTCGGACTTGAATTCGGAATCCGTATCCGAATATAAATTCAGTTTAAGTCGCAAGGGTCTTCCTTCGATCGTTTCCGGAAGTGTGTATTGATTTATTTTGATGTGAAGGTCTGACGGGTTCAACGGCTTGCTGACGAAGTCGGTCATTCCGAGCTTTTCTGCTTTTTCTTTTGAATCTGCAAGCGTCGAAGCGGTGTATGCAAGGATCGGAACGTTTTGAAAATACGGCTCATCGAAAGAACGGATTTTCGACGTTGCTTCACATCCGTCCATCATCGGCATATTGAGATCCATCAGGATAACATGAAAATTCTTTTGCTGGACTGCGTTGAGCGCTTCCAGCCCGTCTTTGGCGACCGTCACCTGTATACCCCATTTGACCAGTACCTGTGAGGCAATTTTTTGATTGACGAGGTCGTCTTCAACAAGTAGAATATTCATAGCGTTTCCCCGATAGTTCGCCATTTAGTCAACAACTACTGAACCACATCGCAGCAACGGTGATCAATCCGTGCAAGGTTAGAGGACAATCTCGGATTATTTAGCATGGCCTTACCAGATCACGGCTTGGCCGCTAAGAGGCATTTTCCGCTTTTTCTGCCTTAAAATGCGCTTTTAAAAAGGCCCGGATCATGGAGAGGATTACGCCAGGGTATGGAAACCTGGTGTAGGGAATCGGCTATTTAAACGTTTTAAAAGCTGAGGCAATTAAGCTGCGATTCCTAATTAGGGAAAAAATTATCGTGTCTGAAACAATTTTGATACGAATAAGAAGGGAAATGCCTGCCGAATGAGGCCTAGAAATCATTGGTATCTGGAAATTCAAGATTGCATTCTTTCTCCAGGAGTTCGATGAAGCGCGATGCATTGCTGATCATCTTTTCTCTTTTCGCAGCCTCGGGAAGAAAAAGATGTTCATCCCCGAGAATGTATTGGTATTGCGTCCTGAGTTCGCGAAGGATCAGGCAAAAGCTTTCGATATGGTCGACGCTTTTTTGTCGTTCTTCGATTTCATCTGCATCCGAAATTTCCTCCACCATGCTGCAGAAGACTTTTTCGTTTTCAACCACTTCTTCATAAAATTCAATTAACAGCTTGGTGTTAATATCCTTTTCGACAAGTTTTTGCATGAGTACCGTGGCATCCATGCTGTAGCCTGCATCCATACGACTGGGGGTTAATGTCTGAAATCTTCGAACCAGCAAGCTTGTTTTTTGAAGCTTGTATGCAAAGAAGACATAAAAGTTGAAATAAAGCTGATCTCTTTTTAAAGAAATCATACATCATTTGAAATACTTATACAGCAGCTTACAGATTATTTGTTGCTTTTTACCGGGTATTTTGGGCGACAATCGAGGGAAAATTTTTGGCTATAATTCGTGCCGCAGGCTGTTCAGGTTAAGGGGTCTGGTGTACATATCCAGGGAGCCATCCGGCTTCTTCGGCCATTCCGACGATGGCCGGTCCCAGTATAATTCAAGCCCGTTCTCGTCCGGGTCATTCAGATACAATGCCTCTGATACACCGTGATCGGAAGCTCCGGTAAACGGATATCTTTCATCGCTTAACCTTTTGAAGATCAATGCCAGATCCTTTCTTGTCGGATACAGAATCGCGACATGAAATAGTCCCGCCGCATGAACGGGCGCCGGGGCGGCATCTTTGCTGTACCAGGTATTTAACCCGATGTGGTGATGGTAGCCGCCGGCCGAGATAAAGGCGGCCTCCGGGCCGTGCCGGGTGATCAGATCGAAGCCCAGCAGGCCGCAGTAAAAACCAAGCGATCTTTCGATGTTGGATACCTTCAGGTGAATATGGCCGATGCGGGTTTGCGGCGGAATGCGGTAGCTCTCCATACTAATTTTCTTTAACGCAAAGTAAAATTACAACACGGATTCCCGGAAATTCTCCCGTGCCGGTTCTTTTCTTTTGAGGTAAGGAGGTGCTTTAATTCATGGGACCGCAAATAAGCAGTGTCGCATTGCCGGACACTGGAATGATTGCAAAACATTTATTGCTGATAACGTTAAGGCTATACGATAATAAGCTTCGAACGGCGTCTGGCATATTTTCCCTGCACCAGGTTTCGCAGATTAGGTTTTCTAGAAACATATCATCATCTTTTGTAGTCCGGGCCATTCGTCGTCGCAAAATGAAAAATCATAAAAACATTTAATACCGGACTTCGATAACGAAATAATCGTATGATTTTTATCATGACCGCGGACGATAATCGATCAGGATTTCGCCCGCGCATGTGAGCGGCTATCTGTCAAAAAGTAAGTTTCTTAAAATGGAATACCGCGATTCCAAATTAGAATCGGCGTTTTCGTTCCTTCAAGAACCACTTTACTCTTTAATATTATATATACCGGTGTCCAAACAGGATTTGAACCAACAGTTTGCAATCGTTTTAAAAACTTCAAAAATGTTGTTTTTACTTTTTTCGCGTATTATCTTCAATTCATCAGTTAGCAAACACAAGGCGTATGGGAAAAGTAAGAGACATCCTGAAAATAAAAGGGGCTTCAATTTTCTCTGTGAAGCCGACCATCACAGTGTACGAAGCTTTGGAGCTCATGGTTGAAAAGAATATCGGAGCTCTATTGGTGAGTGATCAGGGCAAATTTGTCGGCATCTTTACAGAACGCGACTATGCCCGAAAGGTGATTCTTAAAGGGAAAACCTCCAGGGAAACGGCGATTAAAGAGATCATGACCGAAAATCCTGTCACAGCAACCCCGGAGACCAGCATCGATGATTGTATGAAGCTGATGTCCACGAAAGGTATTCGCTACATACCGGTTGTCAACAACGGGGAGCTGATGGGTATGATCTCCATCGGTGACGTGGTCAAGTTTATCATCGATGAACAAAGGTATATCATCGAAGACCTGGAGCACTATATCACCGGTCATCACTCAGAATCGATCTAGAATAAAACCACGGTTTGCTCAACGGCAAACCATTTTTATGACATAAAAAACTGTCGGAGGCAGTTACGCTTTGGAGAACGAGCTTCAATATTCGTTTCCGTTATGGCCCTTGCTATTGTACGGCGCCATTGTGCTAAGCCTTGCTTCGCTTATGATAGGTTTGTCTTATGTGCTGGGCCAGCGTCATCAGGAGCGCGCCACGAATGAACCATACGAAGGCGGCATTCTCAGTACCGGATCTGCCCGCATGCGGTTTTCTTCGCAGTTCTACATGATCGCGATGTTGTTTGTGATCTTTGATGTGGAAACAATTTTTATCGTCTCCTGGGCTATTGCTTTCGATGAGCTTGGATGGTATGGGTATGTCGGGGTGCTGATCTTTATTATTCTGCTGGTAGTCGTGCTTATTTACGAATGGAGGAACGGCGCACTGGATTTCGGTCCGGATGGCGGTAAAATCCTCAAGGCTTATAAGAAATTGCAAAAAAAACCAACAACCCATGAAGTGGTGGCTAAGTAAACCCGATGAACCGGGCGGCGTTGTTCAGGGAACAAGTTCGTTACAAGAGACGGTCAAACAGAGCATCATGCTGACGACGGTTCAGGACCTTGTCGCCTGGGGACGAAAAAATTCCATGTGGCCATTTCACTTTGGCCTGTCTTGTTGTTTTGTCGAGATGGCAACCAGCATGACACCAAAATATGACGTGGCCCGTTTTGGCGCTGAAGTAATTCGGGGTACGCCGCGCGAAGCCGATGTCATGGTTATCGCGGGGACCGTATTTATAAAAATGGCTCCCGTCATTAAAAGGCTTCATGAACAAATGATGGAGCCACGGTGGGTTATTGCGATGGGTGCCTGTGCAAGTTCCGGTGGGATGTACGACATCTACAGTGTCGTTCAGGGGGTAGATAAATTCCTTCCTGTTGACGTCTATGTACCCGGTTGCCCGCCCCGTCCCGACGCCTTTATGGAAGGACTGATGTTATTGGCCGAATCTGTCGGAAAAGAACGACGTCCGTTGAGTTGGATGATCGGTGAACAAGGCGTAATCAGGCCCGAAAAAATTTCAGTCAAAGAAAGAAAATACGAACGGTGGAAGGGAATGACATCATTTCGATCCCCCGATGAAGTGTAAAACGGTCTTGCGGCTTTTGCCCCAAGGAAAATTAAAAGTTAAGGACAAATTTTTGAATGAAGATGAGCGATTGATGCCCGAGAACTGAACTGGATAGTAATCACTGAACCGGTTGTTCAGAACTACATGGAACAAAAAAACCGTCTAACGGACCAATTAAAGTTGAGATTCAGCGAAGTGAATTTTGCTGAACAATCAACCAGGGATGATATCCTCACCCTTTGGGTCCCGTTGGACAAATTGAAAGAGATTCTATTCTATTTGAAAAAGGACGTTGCAAATCCTTTTCCGCTGCTCTATGACCTCACAGCGATTGATGAGAGAACCCGCAAAAAAGAACACGATTACCCTTCCAGTTATTTCACGCTTGTTTATCACCTTTTTTCTTTTGAACGAAACTCCTTTATCAGGCTGAAAGTTGCCCTGCGTGACGAATATCCCACGGCACCCAGCATCGCCGGTCTCTGGGCGAATGCGAACTGGTATGAGCGCGAGGTCTACGACATGTTCGGAATACGGTTCAACGGTCATCCGTATCTGAAGAGAATACTCATGCCCCAAAGCTGGGATGGACATCCATTGCGGAAAGAACACCCGGCACGGGCAACTGAAATGGGACCCTTCCGGCTGTATGACGAGAAACAGGACCGTGAGCAATCCTTGCTTCAGTTCAGTCCTGAAGAGTGGGGACTGCAACGCCAGAGCGATGACTCCGATTTCATGTTTCTCAATATCGGCCCTCAGCATCCCGGCACGCACGGTGTGTTGCGGATAATCCTGCAGCTCGATGGAGAAGACATCGTCGACGCCATTCCGGATATCGGGTTCCATCACCGGGGCGCTGAAAAAATGGCAGAACGCCAGTCATGGCATACCTATATTCCCTACACGGACAGAATCGATTATCTCGGAGGAGTCAATAATAACCTTGCGTATCTGCTAGCGGTAGAAAAGCTTGCAGGTATCAACGTTCCTGAACGCGCGCAGGTGATCCGCGTGATGCTGTGCGAATTTTTCCGTATCGCGAGTCACCTGGTATGGTATGGCACTTTTGCCCAGGATGTCGGACAGCTTTCGCCAGTCTTCTATATGTTCTCCGACCGCGAAAAGATCTTTGACGTTATTGAAGCCATTTGTGGCGGCAGAATGCATCCAAACTGGTTCCGTATCGGCGGAGTTGCGCAGGATCTTCCGAAGGGATGGGAGACAATTGTGAAAAATTTTATTGATTACTTCCCGAAACGCCTTCGTGAATATGACTCCCTCGTGATGAAGAACAGTTTGTTCAAGGCACGAACCGTAGGTATCGGGATCTTTACACAGGAAGAGGCCATCGAATGGGGAGCTACCGGTCCCCAGCTGCGCGCCTGTGGTTTCGATTGGGATTTCAGGAAAAAACGACCCTACTCCGGATATGAGAATTTTGAATTCGATATCCCGGTTGCGGCCAACGGCGACTGTTATGACAGGGCCGTTGTGCGTGTGGCGGAAATGAGACAAAGCCTGCGCATCATTGAGCAGTGTTTGAAAAACATGCCGGCTGGCGCTTACAAATCGGACAGCCCGCTGGCAACCCCTCCTGTGAAGATGAACACCATGCAGGACATCGAAACTCTCATTACACATTTCCTCAACGTTTCATGGGGACCAGTCATCCCGCCGGGTGAAGCCATGAGTGTAATCGAAGCAACAAAGGGTGCGAACAGCTACTACGCCATCAGCGACGGCAATACATCACCGTATCGCATGCGCGTCAGGACACCTTCGTTCCCGCACATGCAAATGATTTCCTATATCAGCAAAGGTTACACAGTCGCCGACCTGCTGAGTATCCTCGGCGCCATGGACTATGTGCTTGCAGATATAGACCGTTAAAAGAGTTTTAGCTTATAACGAACAGATACATGCTAACGACGGAAGAAAAATACGAGATCGAGAAGGCGATCAGCCAGGTACCTGTCAGGAAAGCAGCAGGGATCGAAGCTTTAAAAATTGTACAGGAACACCGCCGGTGGATTTCCGACGAAAGCCTGAAAGATGTCGCAGAATATATGAGAATGAGTCCCGAAGAGCTGGACTCGGTTGCGACATTTTACAATCTCATCTTTCGAAAACCGGTAGGACGCCACATTATTCTCGTATGCGACAGCATCAGCTGCTGGGTGATGGGTTATGAAAGTCTGAAAGCCGATCTCGAGTCGATCCTGAATATCAAATATGGCGAAACCACAAATGACGGACGATTTACCCTGCTGCCGAATTGTTGTCTCGGCACATGCGACTGTGCGCCGGCGATGATGATCGACAATGACCTGTATAGAAATGTAAAGGCATCGACGCTGGAAGAGATACTGAACAAATACGAATAACATTCCAACCGGTATGGAGAAACCACTAACCGAACATATCAGGAAAGATAAGAGGCCATTGACGCTGAAGGAGTACGAAAGTGTGGGCGGCTACCAGGCTGTACGAAAAGCATTGAAGGGCATGACGCCACAGGAAGTGCAGGCCGTTGTGAAAGAATCCAATCTCAGGGGCAGGGGTGGAGCCGGCTTTTCAACGGGACTGAAGTGGAGTTTTGTGCCGTTGAATGCACCCAAATCAAAGTACCTTATCGCCAATGCCGATGAAATGGAGCCAGGTACATTCAAGGACCGGATCCTGCTCGAATCAACACCCCATCAGCTCATCGAAGGAATGATTCTGTCGGCATACGCGATCCAGGCGGATCAATCATTTGTTTTTTTAAGGTGGGCATACAAGGAAGCTTCGCAGGCAATTACGGAAGCGATCGCCGAAGCGACCCTCGCGGGTTACCTCGGGAAAAATATTCTCGGCTCGGGTTTCGATCTGGAGATGCACCTGCACACAGGTGTCGGGAGATACATGTGCGGAGAGGAAACCGCGCTGTTGAACTCTCTGGAGGGGAAGCGCGCAACACCGAGGGCAAAACCACCTTTCCCGCAGATCAGCGGTTTGTTTGGAAGACCAACGATCGTAAACAACGTGGAGACGCTTTGCAATATTCCCCACATCGTTAATAAAGGTGCTGACTGGTTTCAGGGATTAAGTCTTACGCAGGATTCCGGCTCGAAGATCTACGGCATCAGCGGAAAAGTAAAAAAGCCCGGGTTGTGGGAGCTGCCCATGGGTGTCACCATGCGCGAGTTGATCTACGAGCACGCGGGAGGCATGTGGGATGGATTGAAGTTCAGAGGCGCATTGCCCGGAGGAGCATCGACGGATTTCCTGGTTGAACAACACCTCGATGTTCCGATGGATTACACTTCGGTCGCCGCCGCAGGAAGCAGGTTGGGAACCGGTACACTGATCATCCTCGATGACCAGACCTGTCCGGTGGGGTTCGTTCAAAACCTCGAACATTTTTTCGCACAGGAGTCGTGCGGTTTTTGCACGCCCTGCCGCGAGGGATTGCCATGGGTTGAAAAGATTCTGAATTCCATTGACAAGGGCGAAGGTGTTCCCAAAGACATTGAGCTTCTCGAGATGCACACGAAGTACCTCGGTCCCGGTAATACCTTTTGCGCGCTTGCGCCTGGGGCAATGGAGCCGTTGCAAAGTGCGTTAAAATATTTCAGGGCGGATTTTGAGCAGCATATACATGAGCATCGATGCCCTTATACCAATATTTCAGTAACCCTTGAAAAGTAGAACATATGGCGATCCTTTACATTGATAATAAACAGTATGAAGTGAAGGCCGGCAAAAATCTCCTTGAAACCTGCCTGGGCCTGGGATTTGATTTGCCGTATTTTTGCTGGCATCCGGCGTTGGGGTCTGTTGGCGCCTGCCGTCAGTGTGCAATCAAGGCTTTCAAGGATGAAACGGACACGAAAGGCCGGCTGGTCATGTCGTGCATGGAGCCGGTTACCGACAATCAGCGAATCTCGCTCAGGGACGACGAAGCCACCGAATTCCGCTCCAATGTGATTGAATGGCTGATGACAAACCATCCTCACGATTGCGCAGTATGTGATGAGGGCGGGTCGTGTCATTTGCAGGATATGACGGTGATGACAGGCCATGCTTACAGGAGATTCAAGTATAAAAAACGCACGTATGCCAACCAGTACCTGGGGCCTTTCATCAACCACGAAATGAACCGCTGCATACAGTGTTACCGTTGCGTGCGGTTTTACCGCGACTACGCGGGTGGCAATGACCTCGAGGCGTTTGCGTCGAAAAACCATGTTTATTTCGGACGTTCGGAGGATGGTGTACTGGAAAATGAATTCAGCGGCAACCTCGCCGAAGTCTGTCCCACGGGTGTGTTCACCGATAAAACATTGAAAGAGCATTATACCCGCAAATGGGACCTGACAATGTCGCCGTCTGTTTGCCAGCATTGCAGTCTGGGATGTAACACGATCGCCGGCGAACGCTATCACGAATTGAGGGTAATTCTCAACCGTTATCATGGAGAAGTCAACGGTTATTTCCTTTGCGATCGAGGCAGGTTTGGCTATGAGTTTGTGAATTCTCCCGATCGTATCCGCCATCCGAAAATCAGCAATCAGACCGTTGATCTCGAGTCGGTGATCAAGGAGTTCACCCGTCTGTTATCCACCCACAATAAAAAAATAATCGGCATCGGCTCTCCGCGGGCTTCGCTGCAATCCAACTTTGCATTGAAGACGCTGGTAGGTGAGGACAATTTCTATCATGGCGTTGAGGATAACGAGCATGATCTTGCCGAACTCGCGATTGAAATATTAACGGAGGGGCCGACCGCTTCGGCGACGATCCGGGAAGTCGAGACGGCCGACGTCGTCCTGGTCCTTGGGGAGGATTTGACAAATACGGCACCGCGACTGGCCCTTGCTGTTCGCCAGGCATCAAAACAAAGGTTTACCGAAGAGATTGGCGCAAGACACATACCTGCATGGCACGATGCCGCGGTCAGGGAAATCATCCAGGATAAGAAAGGACCGGTCTTTCTTGCAACGGTCAATTCGACCAAGCTCGATGACGCGGCCATGGAGACATACTTTGCCTCACCGGAGGACATTGCAAGGCTCGGCTTTGCCATTGCGGCCGAGATAGACAAGGAGTTTCACCAAACTGAAAAGCTGACGCCGAGGGAAATTGAAGCTGCGCGACGTATTGCGCCGGTGCTGATGGGTGCGAAGAGACCCGTGATCATTTCGGGCGCTTCATGCGAAAGCGCGTCCGTCATGAAGGCCGCGGCTGATGTTGCATGGGCATTGCAAAAGAAAAATCCAAATACGAAGATATCGCTGACGATGCCCGAGTGTAATTCGCTCGGATTGGCAATGATGGGAGGGCACAGACTGAATTCTGCTTTTGACGCTGTGCTCAACGGACATGCCGATACGGTCATTGTAATGGAAAACGATTTGTACCGCCATGGAAAAGTGGAAGTAATCGAACAATTGCTCGCAGAATGTAAACAGGTGATTGTCATCGACCATATCAATCACCGCACTGCTCAAAAGGCGAATGTGCTGATACCCGCCGGAACTTTCGCGGAATCGGATGGCATTCTCGTTAATAATGAAGGCCGTGCTCAACGTTTTTTTCAGGTCTATGAAGCCACTGACGTGATACAGGAAAGCTGGCGCTGGCTGCTGAACATCGGTATCAAGGCCGGGAACTCTCAAATGTTACAATGGAGAAATTTTGCTGACATCACGCGCGCAATCTCTGTTCGTGAACCTTTGCTGAAAGGCATTGACGAACTCACGCCTTCTGCCGGATTCCGGGTCGCGGGTCAGCGTATTCCGCGCCAGCCACACCGTTACAGCGGGCGTACCGCCATGGAAGCGCATCTCAACGTCAGTGAACGCAAGCCGCCGGAAGATTCCGATTCTCCGTTGTCCTACACCATGGAGGGGTTGCGGGCATTACCGCCATCCAGTTTGGTGCCATTCTTCTGGTCGCCCGGATGGAACTCGGTTCAATCGGTGGCCAAATATCAGGACGAAATTGGCGGATCACTGAAAGGTGGTGATCCCGGTATGCGGTTGCTCAGACCTTCGCAAAACTCGCCACGGAAATATTTCCTGGCGTTGCCCGAGATTTTCAGACCGCTGGAAGGCCACTTGTGGGTTGTTCCCATGTATCACATTTTTGGATCAGAAGAGCTTAGTTCACGTGCGTCCGCGGTTTCCGAAAGAAGCGCGAGGCCCTACGTTATGATCAACGCGAAGGACGCCACATTCCTGAAGGTCGACGAAAGCAATACACTTTCTTTTGAAATAGACGGCGAACATTTTGACTTGCCGGTAAAGATCAGTACGACGTTGCCACAAGGTCTTGCGGGTGTGCCCGCGGGACTGGAGGGACTACACTTTGCAGAATTGCCTGCATGGGCATTGTTGAAAAAAACCGCAGTACATGAACACAGCAAAACATGAGCACACCAGGTACTGAACATATTTATATTGTGCTCGGCATGCTTGGCGGCTGTTTGCTGATAGCCCCGGGCCTGATTTGGGTTGAGAGAAGATTACTTGCCCTGTGGCAGGATCGATATGGTCCGAATCGCGCGGGCCCGTTCGGCGTCCTGATTGTACTTGCCGATACCTTGAAGCTGTTTTTCAAGGAAGACTGGATTCCGCCATTTGCGGATAAGTTTGTATTTGTGATTGCACCTGCCATTGTGGTGATCACCGTGCTGCTGAGCTTCGTGATCATTCCGGTCGCGCCAGGCTTTATCGTGGCAGATCTCAACATCGGGATCCTGTTCTTCCTGGCAATGTCGTCGATGGGCGCCTACAGCATCATTCTCGGAGGATGGGCATCGAACAACAAGTATGCTTTGCTGGGCGCTATGCGGGGAGCGGCGCAGATGATCTCTTATGAAGTATTCATGGGCCTTGCGTTGATGGGCGTTGTACTGCACGCGGGTTCGTTTAGTCTGAATACAATTGTCCTGGCACAACAGGACATGTGGTATATCATCCCTCAATTTCTGGGATTTGTGATATTCCTCATCGCAGGGATCGCAGAAACGCATCGTTTACCATTTGACCTTCCGGAAGCGGAAAGCGAGATCATCGCAGGATTCCACTCAGAATATTCAGGGATGAAGTTCGGTATGTTCTTCGTCGGTGAGTATCTCGGCATTATGCTGATTTCCGCCATGGTGACGTGCCTCTATTTCGGTGGATGGCTCGGACCGGATTTTCTTCCGCCGATCGTTTGGTTCCTGATCAAAATGTTTGCTTTCATCGGACTTTTCATCCTGCTCCGCGCTGCGTGCCCGCGGCCACGTTACGATCAGCTGATGGAATATGGATGGAAGGTGTTGTTCCCGCTTACGTTGGTTAATCTGCTGGTGACGGCAGGAATTATATTGTTACGTGATCATCCACTATAAACGAAAAAAGATATGTTCAGCATTTTAAGAAGTATGTGGATCACCGCCATGCACATGTTTCACAAGCGTGACACGATCCTGTACCCGGAAGAGAAGCCGAAGCTGTCAACGCGATGGAGGGGGAGGATCGTTCTGACACGCGACCCGGACATGGGAGAGCGTTGTGTCGGATGCTACCTGTGTGCCGCCGCTTGCCCCGTCGATTGCATATCGCTGCAAGCCACCGAAGACGAGAGTGGCAGGCGCTATCCTTCGTTTTTCAGGATCAACTTTTCACGCTGCATATTTTGCGGGTTTTGTGAAGAAGCTTGCCCGACCTATGCAATACAGCTTGTTCCAGATTTCGAAATGGGCGAATACAACCGGCAGAATCTGGTTTTCGAAAAGCATGAACTGCTGATCGATGGCCCCGGAAAATATCCCGGATACAATTATTACAAAGTGGCCGGACTGGCAATCGGAGGAAAGGCGAAAGGTGAGGCGATCAATGAAAATCCTCCGGTAGATGTAAAGAGTCTTGTGCCATGAGTTATGGATTGAGTACAAATCTGCTCGCATGAGCAGGCAATAAAAGGCAATTATGATTACATTTTACATTGCTGCTACCGTTGCCGTGCTGGCAACCATCATGGTGATAACCCGGTACAACATGATCCATGCCCTTCTTTACCTCGTGGTGTCCTTCCTTGCCATCGCCATTGTTTTTTACGTCCTCGGTGCTCCGTTTATGGCTGCCCTGGAAGTGATCGTTTACGCGGGGGCGATTGTTGTCCTTATCATTTTCGTGATCATGATGCTCAACCTGAAACAGGAGGCGGTAGACCAGGAGCGGGAATGGCTAACACCGAATACTTATGTGGGCCCGGCTTTACTTTCCATCATACTCCTCGCTGAGCTGGTATATATGATCAGCACTTCCGGAAACACCCCGATCCAGGACAACGTCATCGAAGCCAATAAAGTCGGCTATTCGTTGTACACCACCTATGTGATAGGCGTTGAATTGTGCGGTATCCTCCTGATGTCGGGAATTGTCGGCGCCTACCATTTAGGCCGGCAGAAGAAAAAAGTTGTTCACAGATTTTTAGAATTGAAAGAAGAATGAATACAATACCTGTCGAAGCCGGATTGATCCTGGCGGGCATCCTTTTCATGCTTGGGCTGATCAGCGTTCTTGTGAGGCGCAACATCATTTTTATGCTGATCTCGGTCGAGATCATGCTGAATGCGGCGGGACTTGCTTTTATTACCGCGGGGGCAAAATGGATGCAGGCCGACGGACAGATCATGTTTATTTTTATTCTGACGATGGCTGCAGCGGAAGTTTCTGTTGGGCTTGCGCTGATCCTGCAGATTTATCATCAGCTGAAGACCCTGGATGGTGATGCGGCAAACAAGATGAAAGGATAAATGATTAATGTAAGGAACAAATGAAAGAATTACTTTGGTTAGTACCAGCGTTGCCTTTTCTCGGGGCCCTGACCCTGATCATTGCAGGCGGAAACTTAAAACGTGGTGCCGTGCCTTTTGTTGGCGCCGGGAGTGTTGGTCTTTCGGCATTGGTAAGCCTGCTCATCGGGATTGATTTTCTTTCAGGTTCCCAGGCTCCCTTTGAACAACATTTATGGACATGGTTCGACGTGGATGGTTTCGCACCGCAGGTCGCGTTATATCTCGATTCTCTTTCGTTGGTATTTATATTTGTCATCACCTTCGTCGGATTTCTTATCCATGTCTACTCCGCTGAGTTCATGCATGACGACGAGGGTTACGCTCGCTTTTTCACATTTCTGAATCTTTTCGTCGGCTCGATGCTGATGCTTGTGCTTGCCAACAATCTTGTGTTGCTTTATCTCGGATGGGAAGGGGTCGGCTTGTGCAGTTATCTGCTCATCGGTTTCTGGTACCAGGAAGAGAAAAACGGATATGCAGCGCGAAAAGCTTTTATTATCACCCGGGTGGGCGACACCGCAATGGCTATTGGCCTTTTTATGCTTTTCCGCACATTTGCAACGCTCAATATTCAGGATATACTTTCTCAGGCGCCAGGCGTGTGGCAGGTAGGATCAGAAGCTGCTGTGGCGGTCGGGCTGCTGTTGCTTGGAGGCGCGGTGGGCAAATCGGCACAGCTCCCCCTGCAGAGCTGGTTGCCGGACGCGATGGCGGGTCCTTCACCGGTAAGTGCCCTGATCCATGCTGCAACGATGGTTACCGCGGGAGTGTACCTCATATCCAGAATGTTTACGATTTTTGAGCTTGCACCCGTCGCCCAGATGTGGGTTGGAATCATAGGCGCGCTTACACTGCTGATATCGGGCTTCAGCGCGTTGACGCAATACGATCTGAAACGAATCCTTGCTTATTCAACGATCAGTCAGATCGGCTACATGTTCCTTGCCCTCGGTGTTGGCGCTTTTTCATCGGCTATTTTCCATTTCATGATCCACGCTTTTTTCAAGGCGCTTCTTTTCCTTGGAGCAGGCGCAGTCATCCTTTTGCTCCACCACGAACATGACATATTCCGGATGGGGGGATTGCGAAAGAAACTGCCCGTCATTTATTGGACATTCCTGATCGGTGCTGGTTCGCTGGCGGCGCTTCCTTTCGTTACAGGTGGATTTTATAGCAAAGACCAGATATTGTGGTTTGCTTATGCGGGCGAAAAAGGAAACATGTGGTTTCTGGTCGCAGCCATGGCCGGCGCGTTCATCACGGCCCTCTATACTTTCCGGATGGTTTTTGTTACATTCTTCGGAACAGAAAAAACCCATGTGGCACACCATGCAGGGAAAGCAATGACAATTCCCCTCGTCGTCCTGGCGATATTGTCCACTGTGGGAGGATTTATTGAGCTTCCACACACGATGGGCCACATTCAATTGTTCTCCGATTACCTGAAACCCGTGCTCCCTGCAATTTCATTAAAGGATGGGATCGAAAGCTCCGAATGGATCATTCAGTTGATCGCGGGCGGCCTTTCATTAAGCGGTGTTTACATCGCCTACTACCTCTACGTCCAAAGCCCGAAAACCGTCGATCGGATCAAAATTTCCATTAGCGCGCTGCATGGATACTGGTTTTCAGGATGGGGCTTTGATGACCTGTACAATTTTCTTTTTGTTAAACCATTTCTCTGGTTATCGCGGGCCAATAAAGCCGACGTTGTGGATAAGGCCTATGATGGCGTGGTGGTTTCGACGGATTATTTTCACCGCGGCTTTGCGTGGACACAAAGTGGTATCATGCGGTGGTATATGATGGGCATTGTCATCGGGACAATATTGGTGGTGACCCTGAGCCTGATTTATTATTAAAAGAATGATGAACCCTAAAAAAAAATGAGATCATGATGCTTGCCCTGTTCATAATCATTCTGATGGCGGGTGGATTGCTTGCCTGGATCTCGCAACGGTGGAGCCGCGAAGCTCCGAAGTGGATTTCACTCGTCGCCCTGGTTGCTAACTTCTTAACGATCGTTATTTACTGGCAGCGTCATTACTCCGTTGGCGATTTATTTGAAACAAAGTGGCTTGTCAATTTCAGACTACCCTGGATTGAAAGTTTTGGCATCAGCTTCAACCTTGGAATGGACGGCCTCAGCCTCCTGATGCTGGTCCTTACGTTTTTTCTGGGCATTATGGCAGTGCTTGTTTCCTGGAATGAAATTCAAACCAGGATCGGTTTTTATTATTTTAACCTGCTATGGGTTCTCGCCGGTATTACCGGAGTATTTATCACCCTGGACCTGTTTCTGTTTTACTTCTTCTGGGAGGTAATGCTGATTCCCATGTACTTTCTGATCGGTATCTGGGGACACGAAAACAAACGTTACGCTGCTTACAAGTTTTTTATCTTCACCCAGGCAGGTGGACTGCTGATGTTGTTGTCCATTCTCGGTTTATATTTTGCGCACGTTCGGACGACCGGGGTGTATTCTTTTGATTACGCCGATTTGCTGGGGACGGAACTTGCCCCAGCTACCGCGCGGTGGCTGATGCTGGGATTCCTGATCGCTTTCATTGTAAAGCTGCCAGTCGTGCCGTTCCATACATGGCTGCCGGACGCGCATTCGCAGGCGCCAACCGCGGGCAGTCTGATCCTTGCCGGACTCTTGCTAAAAACGGGAGCTTACGGTATCCTGCGATTCGTAATTCCTTTCTTTCCGGAGGCTGCAGCAGAAATCGCGAAACCTGCGATGCTTCTTGGTGTGATCGGCATCCTTTACGGGGCCGTGCTGGCGTATGCGCAAACCGATCTTAAACGCCTTGTGGCCTATACAAGTGTGAGCCACATGGGATTTATCATGCTCGGGGCTTTTACATTCAACAAGCTGGCTCTTCAGGGGGTCGTTATGCAGATGATCACGCACGGGATCAGTACGGGAGCGTTGTTTATTCTGGCAGGCTGTATCTATGAAAGGATCCACACGCGCGATGTTTTAAAAATGGGTGGTTTTTGGCCCCGTATGCCGCGCATGGGAGGAGTCGCGCTTGTTTTTGTCATGGCCTCTCTCGGCCTTCCGGGCCTGGGAAATTTCATCGCGGAGTTCCTGACACTCGTCGGGTCATGGCAGGTAAGTCAGAAGCTTACGATCTTTGCTGCAATCGGCCTGGTGGGTGCTACCGCATACTCGCTGCGTATCATGCAACGGGTTTTTTACGGCGATGCGGCGGCGATAAATTCCGCGGATCATCACATGCATGACCTTTCGGTGAGGGAGAAATTTATTCTTATTCCCATGGTAATCGTGATCATTGGCCTCGGCATTTATCCGTCGCCGGTCCTTAAAACGGCCAACGCGCCGATCTCAACTGTTTTGAATTTTACACCGGCTGAAAAACCGGTTGCATCAACGTCTGTCGAACTGAAACAAGGAGGTAATCATGAGCAAGAATGATTTTCTCAGTGTCGTCCCGCTGTTTATTCTGACCAGTGCGTCGATACTGATACTATTTTCAATCGCTGTCAAGCGGAATCACAAGCTGATCTACGCCATTACCGCTGTTTCGCTGCTTGCGGATTTTCTCTATCTGATCTTGTTCAGCGCTTCCTCGACCCACATCGTTGAACCGCTTTTCATTTTCGACGGCTTTGGCGTATTCAACACAGGCCTGATCCTCGTAATCGCTTTTGCTGTGACGATGTTATCATACGCCTATTTCGAACAACGCGAGGAAAGGAAGGAAGAGTTTTATATCCTGCTGATCCTGGCAACGCTGGGTTCGGTTGTGCTCGTGATCAGCAAACATTTCGTGTCAATGTTCCTCGGGTTGGAGATACTCAGTGTCTCGTTGTATTCCATGATTGCCTACCTGCGACAACGCGAGCGCTCCGACGAGGCGGGGATCAAGTACCTGATACTGGCCGCGTTTTCCTCCGCATTTCTGTTGTTTGGCATGGCGCTGGTGTATGCAATAACCGGTGCCATGGAATTTGGCATGATCGGCAAATATATTTCTGAACATCCGCAAATGCCATTGATGCTGATTACAGGTATTTGTATGATGATCGTCGGAATAGGGTTTAAGCTGGGGATCGTGCCTTTCCACATGTGGACAGCGGATGTTTACGAAGGCGCGCCTGCGCCGGTGACAGCTTTCATCGCCACGGTTTCGAAAGGTGGTATGGTCGTTTTGCTTGTGCGTTTCTTTACCCAGATCAATGGACATCATCAGACCCTCATCCTTATTTTCTCCATCCTTGCAATTGCAAGTATGTTTATCGGCAATTTTCTCGCATTGCATCAAAACAACGTGAAAAGGATACTTGCATACTCGTCCATCTCTCACATCGGATATATTCTCGTCGCATTTTTGGCGGGCAATAACCTGGGAGTAGAAGCGGTGAGCTTTTACCTGGTCGCATATTTCATTACAACAACAGGCGCCTTTGGAATTGTGGCGGGCCTGTCGGATAAAGACCGCGACGCGGAGTTGATCGACGATTACCGCGGACTTTTCTGGAAACGGCCCTGGACGGCGGCAATCTTCACAGCAATGTTGTTGTCACTCGCGGGTATACCTCTGACAGCCGGGTTTGTTGGCAAATTCTATATTATCTATGCTGGCGTCGATACCGGGAAGTGGTTGCTTGTCGTGATGCTCGTATTGAATAGCGCGATCGGATTGTATTATTATATCAAGCTTATCGCGGCGATGTTTGAGCAACAGACAGAGGCGGAACGGAAATCGATCGTGGAATTACATCCTTATTTTTATATCGTGAGCGGAGTTACCATGGCCATGCTTACCGTTGCCCTGGTCTGGATCGGCGTTTATCCGAACAGCATGGTGGCGCTGATCAGGACTGTGCTGTCACAGATTTGATTAACGCTCCAGGATCGCAGCGACGCCCATTCCGCCACCGGTACAAACACTGATCAACCCCCGGCCTGACCCTTTTTCTTTCAATGTCTTGCTGAGGGTACCGACACACCGTGCTCCTGTTGCACCGAAAGGGTGCCCCAGTGCGAGACTGCCTCCCTTGACGTTCATTTTTGTCCTGTCAATACTGCCCAGCGGTTTGTCCAGGTCTAGCTCATTTCGGCAATAGGTTTCACTTTCCCATGCTTTTAATGTGCAAAGCACCTGGCCCGCGAAGGCTTCGTGTATCTCGTAAAAATCAAAATCCTGTAAATTCAGGTTATTGCGTTTCAGGAGCTGCGCCACTGCGACGGTAGGAGCCATCAGCAATCCGGCACCGCGATTTACATAATCCACGGCGGCGGACTGGCCGTCAACAAAATACGATTCGATTTCGAGTCCGTTTTCCTTTGCATAGGCTTCAGAGCTTAACAAGACGGCAGCCGCGCCGTCGGTCAACGCAGTGCTGTTGCCTGCGGTCAGGGTGCCAGAGGAAGATGTGTCAAATGCGGTCTTAAGCTTACCGAGCTTTTCCGGCGTCGTATCTTCTCTCAGGATCGTATCCCGCTTTGCTCCTTTAAAAGGAATAACGAGGTCATCATAAAAGCCCTCCTTGTAGGCAAGCGCTGCTTTCATATGGCTGACAAAGGCAAATTGATCCTGCTCCACGCGCGTTATCTTCCATTCTTTCACCATTTTTTCCGTATGCTGTCCCATCGATAAATGGGTTCGCGGCTCGACAATTCCGGGGAAAGCAGGCTTCAGGTCCACCGGACGGATGCGAAGGATTTTTTTTATGCGCTCCGTCAACGTCCTTGCATTGTTGATGTCGATGAGTTTCCAGGCGAGGGAACGCTGGGCCATTACCGGCAGATCGCTGTTTGTATCGCTTCCACCGGCGATACCACTTTCAATCTGTCCGGCTGCAATTTTTAAAGCAATGAGGTCAACGGTTTCGAGACTCGTTCCGCAGGCGCGCTGAACATTGAACGCGGGCGTTCGCTGATCAAGCTCTGTTCCGAGAACGACTTCCCGCGCGATGTTCCATTCAATGGAACTCGTCATCACTGCGCCGAGGGCGACATCACCCAGGATCTTGCCCTGCAGACTGAATTTGTTGACGAGGGCATTTACTGTTGCGATCAACATTTCCTGGTTTGGCGTTCTTGTGTATTCTTTAAAGGACCTTACAAAGGGAATTCGCTGGCTACCCAATATAGCGACACGATTTACCGGATTTTGCATATGTGATTTTAAGCTGACCTGAAGATAAGCTATAATAATCCCAGTATCAAAATAAAAACTACCCGCCTGGCTGCAGCAAATCGAGTTGTGATTGACTTTCAGTTTTGCCCAATTTCGCCAGAAGTTCAGCGGCTTTTTGAAGTAAATACGCGTCCAATTCATCCGGCGTCAAACCGGCTTCAATTTGTGATCGGGCCTGTTGAAAATGAAAATCGAAAAGTCTTTGTAGCAAAATTTCAGCCTTCTGTTTTTCTTCGAGGTTCATCAGGATCTCCGCAGCCTGAAGGTTAGTGTGCGAAGGACGCAGGTGCTGGTGATACAAATGCTGAAACGCGTAGTTAAGAACGGAAATGGATCTCTCGCGTTTGCCCTCATGCAAAAGTGAAACTGCAAGTAAATTAAAACACTGTCTTACCGGGACAATCATCCGGGCATGAAAATCCTCGTAGTTAAAGTTTACGCTCGCATTTGTCAGGTTGGAATAATCAGCGTTGGTGATGAGATTCCTGTAAGCCGCCTCAGTGTCCATCGTTATATTTTTCCCTGGGTTTTCAACGGGAACGAAACGATAGACAAGCCCTTCCTGTACGAGGTACGGGTCGACGTCCAGGCCCAGTCCGTTCATCGAAGTGAAATTAAAATACAGCGGCCGTTGCCAGTCATTGCTGACGATCAGGTCGATAATTGCCAGGGCGTTCTTTTGCAAATAGGAGCCGTTGACGGTGAGCGTAATTTGCGGCTTTACCTGGTCCGGGAATTTCGTTTTGACGTAGCGGTCATTGACCAGGTTATTCTTGTCAATACCGATACTCAGTCGACGGGAAGGAAGTATGTTATAAGGTTCACCGGCGGCGGAAACCATCCTGAGCGATGGATGGCCCTTGCTGAGAAGTTCGAGGAATTTACGGGCGTCGATAGGTGTTTTGATCTGCTCATCCAGATACAGGACGTCATTGACGCCATACTGTCTGTAATCGTCCTCACTCAGAGACAAACGGAAAGCGGGCGAGTTGTAGTATTTTCTCCGCAGCTGGTTGATGTACCAATCGGTGTTGAAATAGCTCAATACCATTACCCTCACGTCAGTTCTGAAACCTTCGACGTCCTGTAAATACCACAGCGGAAAAGTGTCGTTATCGCCGCCTGTAAATAGAATCGAATTGGGGGCGCAACTGTTCAGTGTGTTCCTCGCATTGTCCATTTGAAATGTCCGGCCCGCCCGGTTATGATCGTCATAGTTTTGAATGAACATCCACACGGGAAACGCGATCGAGATTACGCTTGCAACGGCAATAGCTGGTATCGCTTTGCGGATCAAATTGAACGTCGAGAATAAACCAACTCCGATCCAGATCGCAAATGCGATATAGGACCCTACATAAATATAGTCGCGTTCGCGCGGTTCGTTCGGTGGCGAATTCAGGTATACAGCCAGGATAATACCAGTGATGAGAAAAAAGATTGCAACTTGTGCGAATCCTTTTTTGTCGGACCTATAATGAAAGAAGATTCCCAAAATTCCCAGCATCAGGGGGATCATCCAGTATTGATTTCTTGCCGCATTCTTTTCAGGATTTTCTGTCTGTAAAGTCAGAGAATCCCATGGTCGCAACCAGTTGCTGTTTTGTATATCACTTTCCCTGCCCGCGAAATTGAACATCAGATACCGCAGGTACATATGGCCGATCTGATACTTGAACAGGAATTCGATATTGTCCGCGAATGTGGGTCTTTGGCCGGATTTCAGACCTGTCCATTGCCTGTATGTATCAATGTGGTTTGGATCATTGCTGTATATCCTTGGCAAGAAGGTATTGCGTTTTTTCTCATACTGATAAGAATACATTGAACCAGCCTTTTCATACCGGTTATCCGCCTTGTAATAGATATCCTTTCTGACTTCCATTGACTCGACCCTGGCGTCAAAGTAAGGCCCGAAGAGGAGGGGACTTGTTGGGTATGATTCCCTGTTCATGTAGGCTTTTATCAGTGACAGATTTTCGGGATTGGTTTCATCAATCGGAGGATCGAGGTTTGACCGCACAAACAGTACGAGATACGGTAGGAACCCGAGCATCAAAAATAGCAGCGACCATATATAAACATTGTGTTTTTTGAATGAACGCAGTAGCCATACAAATGTGCCTGCCAGCACCGTAGCGAGAAAAATGGCTCCGGAATAAAAGGGTAAGTTCATCGTGTTGACGAAAAACAGGTCCAGCGAAAACGCAGCTTCGAACAAACCGATGGCGATAAGCTTGTTGAGCAGGAACACAATTGAGAGTCCGGATAAAATGCTGATAGTTAAATTCAGCAGTGTAATTTTCCGGTCGTGCAGATACCACGTGAACGGTACCAGGCATAATGCAAGTACGGACATCGGGTGAATACAATAGGCCAATCCGCCAAGATAGAATACGAGAACCAGCCATCGGGACCGGATTGGTTCGTCTTTCTCCCGTCCTTTAACGATCAGCCACGTTAAGAGGAGGAGAAAGAAACATGAAACACCATACGTTTCAGCCTCCACTGCGGAGAACCAAAAAGAATCAGAAAAGGCAAGGATCAAGCTTCCGCCCATCGCGCTGATAATTATCAGGGAGGATCGTGTTCCTGGACCATTGTTAATTTTTTCCGCGAAATGACAAATCAGGTGATACACCATAAATACCGACAGCGCTGAGAAAAACCCAGACATGGCATTGACGGTCCACGCGACTTTCGACGTATCACCGAAAGATAACATCGTGAACAACCTGCCCAAAAGCAGTGAGAGGGGCGTCCCGGGCGTATGCGGAACCTGCAATCTGTAGGCGGCTGCAATAAATTCCGAACAGTCCCAGAGCGAGGCAGTGGGCTCTGCCGTTGCAAGGTAAATAACCAGCGAAACCATAAAGACCAAAATTCCGAAACCATTTTTGGGTGACCAGCGAAGCAGATTTTGAAAAAAAACAGAACGCGAGCTCGTGCCGAGAATACCAGGCACTGGCAGGATGAAACCGATGATGAGCAGCGGGGGAGCCACAAACAACGTCAGTGGCCCAAAGCCATGCGGCGCCGGATCTGATCCAATCAGAATAAGTCCCAGGGCCACGACTCCGAAGCCCGCGATGAAGTACAGAAAATCGTTTTTTGAAAAAGATACCATCGTTTTATAAATTATAATCACCGTTTCCGGAATGCTTACAATGCTCGGCTAAATGGTAAGGCGCTTGGGTTAATGAGTGTAAAGAAGTGTTAACACAGTGTTAAAAACTGAAAAAGCTGTCACCTTGGATATGAAAATCGTAATTTTAGGAGATGAGATACAAGCACCTTAGGACGATCATAATCTTTGGATCATTTGTTCTGTTATGCCTGTCCATGCTTCAGTATTACTGGTTCCGGAAGGCCTTCGATGTTTCGGAAAGACAATTTGATCATACCGTTCAGATTGCGTTAAAAAGAGTGGCGGATACGGTGTCGCGAAAGGCGGAAATCAAAAAGCTGTCTTCGAATTTTTTCTTTGTGCAAACAAACAGCGGCCTGAAAGACAAGACAGTGGATAGCCTCGTGCGTAAAGAATTCTTAAGCCGGGGGCTGAGGATCGACTACGAGCTCGGCATCTACAAAGCCGATGATGATACGCTGGTTTACGGCAATTATATACCGGCCACGGCGGAGGTGTCTGTGGAACCTGAAGCGGTGGACGATATTGAATCTATTGAAAAAAACTTCGCGGTTTATTTCCCCTCCCGCAAAGCGTACCTCGCCACCCAGCTGGATGTGTGGATATTCTCTTCCGCCGTGCTTTTGCTGATGATGTTTTTTTTCTCCTATGCCATTGTCTCCCTTTTGCGCGAAAGGAGATTCTCGGAATTGAAGAACGACTTCATCAATAACATGACGCATGAATTCAAAACACCGGTGACAAATATTCAGATTGCGGGGGAGATATTGAAAAATAAGATGACGGATGAAGCGACCAGGGTTTATGTCGATATCCTGATGCGGGAAAATAACAAACTGCGTGAAAAGATTGACCGTGTATTGCTGGGAGCGTCGTACGATTATCGCCGCAAACCCGCGTTTGAAACGATCGATGTGCACAAGCTCATCGAAGACTGTGCAGAGACTTTTGAATTAAAACTGAAGGAAAGGAATGGCAGAATCGGGTTGCAATTCGATGCAAGAACCACACTGATTCTTGCAGACCGCGAACTTCTTGCTGATGCGATCAATAACGTCATAGACAATGCTGAAAAATTCTCTCCATGCGAGCCGAGAATACTTGTAAAGACCAGGGACGTCGAGAAAGGTATCGAGATCAATATCATTGACAGGGGAATCGGCGTTGAACGAAGGCTTGCTAAAAAAGTTTTTGACAAGTTTTTTCGGGTCACATCAGGAAATGTTCACAATGTGAAAGGATTCGGCCTTGGTTTAAATTTTGTTCGTGAAGTTGTTCGTTCCCACCATGGAGAAGTAAGACTGATAAGCGAATTGAATAAGGGAACAGAAGTTAAAATATTTCTTCCACATGCATGAATGAATCTCCTCAAATAATGCTGGTCGAAGACGATGAGAGCCTCGGATTTCTCATCAAGGATTCCCTGGACGCGTGTGGCTGGAAAGTGCATTTAATAAAAGATGGGGAAAAGGGACTAACAGCGTTTCACCAGGGGACCTTCGATCTTTGCATTCTTGACGTGATGTTGCCGGAAAAGGACGGGTTTGCCGTTGCCCGGGAGATCCGGAAGTATGATCAGCAAATTCCAATCGTATTTCTCACAGCGAGAAATCAAACTGATGACCGCATCAGGGGGTTTCAGATCGGTGCCGATGATTACGTAAGCAAACCTTTCAGCATCGAGGAATTTAAATACAGAATTGAGGCGATATTAAAGCGATGCGCAAAGTTCCCCGGTTTGAGCGGACCGCCGCTGCTCCAAGCCGGAAATTCAACCCTTGATGTTCATAATATGGTTTTGACAGCGAATGGCATCGTTGAAAGGCTGACACATAAGGAATGTAAAGTGCTGAGTATCTTGTTCCGTCACCTGAACAAAGTTGTTGAACGCGAGGTCTTCCTCAAAACCATTTGGGAAGAAGAGGGATTTTTTGTCGCAAGAAGTATGGATGTGTTTGTTTCGCGATTGAGAAAATACCTGCGGCATGATACGAGTTTGCGTATTGAGAACATACGTGCGGTGGGTTACATCTTGAAGAATAACGGTGTAAGTTAGGTCGGCGTACGCCTTGCGAAGATGGGTGGTGATGGGTGCATTGCATTGCAAGCTGGGTAGCTGGCTGACTGGTTAGCTAGGAAAAGTATGGTTGTCGGGCAGGCTCACACCGCCGGCTACCCAGCCAACTAGCTACCGAGCTACCCAGCTAGCCGACGTCAATTCACAGCAACAATCTTCACCGTCGTTCGCCTGTTATGCTGATGGTCTTCTTCGGTTGTCGCGTCCGTGACTTTCAGATCGTCTTCACCATAACCAATCGGGATCAGCCGTTTTGAGTTAATGCCTTTTGCCACGAGATAACGTACAGCTGATTCGGCGCGGCGTTGTGACAACTTCAGGTTAGCTTCGTTACTTCCTCTGGAGTCGGTATGCGATCCAAGCTCAACCTTTACATTGGTATTCTTTTTCATAAATACGACCAGTTTATCGAGTTCCCTGGCTGCGTCGGGGCGAATCGTTGCCTTGCTGACATCGTATTTGATCTCCAGCTCGATGGTTTCACCAACTTCATTCTTTTCAAAGAGTACAGCGGCCGGCATCAGGGAGATAATCACTTCGTCTTCGTTTTTTCGGTTCTTGAAATCTTCAGGCGTGAAGTCTATCGTCCGGTTTTTGTAATCTTTCATCGAGCCAATGAACTCGTAATGCGATGTCGCAAGCACCGAGACGGAACGAACTCCATTTTTATCGGTGGTTACATTCATATATTGCCCGGAATTTTTGTCGATCACCTCAATCAACCCGTCTTTAAGTTTCTTGCCGTCGGTCGACTGAAGGTCAAGTACCAGGACCTTGACTTCGGGAGACAACGTTGCAGTTATGGTTTCGTTATTCCTGAAGCTTTTGAGCTGCGCTGGAACGAGAGCGACCGATTTGGCCAAATACCCGTCTTTGCGGAACTCTATCACGTATTCATTTTCGCAGTCGAATTTTCCACTGTAGCTTCCATCCACTGATATGTCACTTGTTGTTCCACCCGTGGAAATTGAAATCGTGTAGCCATTTAACACTTTTGCCTTTTCATCCACAGCGAGAATATTCAGGATCCTGGATTTGTCGACGACTATCTCATAAATATTGTCATCTTTCGGATTGTTCCCTCGGTTAGAGCTGAAGTAACCTGAATTATTTCTGATGATCAATCCGAAATCATCCCGCGATGAATTAATGGGAAATCCGAGGTTCTTCGGGGAAGCAAACCTGCCGTCCGCGTATTTCGATTGGAATACATCCAGCCCACCCAGGCCCGGATGCGTGTTCGAAGCAAAGTACAGGTCACCATTTGAATCAATAAAGGGGAACATTTCATTGCCGGGTGTATTGATAGCAGGCCCGAGGTTTTCAGGAAGGCTCCAATTGCCGTTAACACGTTGTGTGAAATAGATGTCAGTGCCGCCAAACCCCTTCGGATCGTCGGAAACGAAGTAAAGTTTTCCGTCCGGAGCGATTGCCGGGTGACCTGACGAGTAGTCAGGCTGATTCACAGGAAGGAGCTTTTCCTTTTGCCATTCGCCATTCGCAAACGTGGTGTAGTATATCTTCAACCTGACCACTGCTTTACCCCTGGGATCCTTTTGGGTTGTCAGGTACTCGTTACGTGTAAAATACAGTGTGTCTTCGTTTACAGAGAAGGCTGAGGGTCCTTCATGCAATTGTGAATTTACCGGTTTGCCGAAGTTCACTGGCTGGCTATCGGTATCTTTGGCCCAATACAGGTCGATGAACGCGGAATTATCCCACGCGTAGGTGCCCTTTTTTTTGTCTTTTCTTGCAGAACAGAACAAAATTCCGTTCTGAAAAAACGCGGGACTAAAATCCGATTCACTGCTGTTCAGTTTCAATGACGTGACTTTGTAAAAAGAGGAATCGGAGAAAAATACGTCGAGTGTTTTGTAATTTTCAACGGTGTTTGCTGCATGATCATCAGCCGCTACCTGCAGATATTTCTGGTACCATTTAGCGGAAGCCTCATATTTTCCGGTCTCTGCCAGCACTTGAGCGTACAGCTTTAAGTCCGCCGCATCGGCATTTGGACCGTTGCAGATCTTTTCCAGCCAGACTTCCGCTTTTTCCGGATCGTTGAGTTTGTCATAGCAAATGGCAAGGCGTTCCATCGCATGGAGTGAAGCAGTATCCGCGTCGATGATCTGCTCATAAGTTTTCGCTGCCGACGCATATTGAAAATCATGAAAGTATTTGTCAGCCTTTTTATGAAGAGTTCCCTGTGCGTTTACGCATATGGCCGATCCAATGAGAAAGGAAACAAGTAAAGTATTTCTGAGAGTCATGCCATGGAAGGTTAGAAGTACCTGGGTGTAAGGATTCTGTTGTTCTTCTTCTGAATTTCGTAACGAACCATGATTTCATTGTTTCCGGTCGTATAGCGGCTCAAAGATGAAATGATGTAGTCGTATGCATACCCGATGCGGATCTTTTTTGCCAGTTGCAGCTGGATCATCGTGGTGAACGAATCATTGGTGCGGTAGGAGAACCCGAGGCTAACGGTTTCCTTATACCAGAAACTGGAGTTGATATCAACCTGCATCGGCGCGCCTTCCGCTACCTTGATGAGGGTGGACGGCTTTATTTTGTAGTTTTCGCCGGCGTCAAAGACATAACCGGCGGAGAGGAAGTAATGGCGGTACTGTTTGGACTGAACCCCATTTTCGTCAGTAATTTCGTCAAGCTTTTGATTGATGATATGTGGAACCGAAAAGCCGGCAAAAAACTTTTTGGAATAAAAGTAAACTCCGGAGCCGAAGTTGAAGATCACCTTACTCGTATTTTGCCCAAAAGAATTGTCAGACGGATTTTTCGGATTTGTAAGTACCGAGGCATAATCCGCCTGGTAGTTGTTCATGCCGGCCTGCAGCCCCAAGCCCAGGGTCGATTTGCCGAAACGGATGCGGTAAGAATATTGGGCGTTCAGGTTCAGGTTATCGATCACGCCGATCTTGTCATTGATGATCGAAATTCCCAAACCAATTTTATTGTTCCATACAGGGGCGTCAATGTTGAGCGTCTGTGTCTCGGGTGCGCCTTTGATTCCGGCCCACTGTTTCCGGTAAAGAGCCGTGGCGCTCAACGTCTCCGCGCTTCCGGCGACACCGGGATTAATAGCCAGACCGTTGTACATGAACAGTGAATAAGCAGGGTCTTGCTGCGCACAAGCGTGCGGTACGTGTAAAAACAAAACCGGAAATGCCATGATCAGCACATTCAGAAACCGGAATTTTGATAAGTAGTTCATGATCAGATTTTATTCTTTTGTTCGATTACTTTCTTTTAATGGTCAGATACCTGACAAATGGGTTTTCACCGTTGTTCAGGTCTACTGCGTAGAAATAGGTGCCATCCGGCAATTTGTCTCCAATAACAACTCCACGGTTCGCCAATCCGTCCCAGTCATTCTTATACGTACTCGCTTCATAAACCATTTCACCCCATCGATTGTATACCTTGAGTGTCACTCTAAAGTCTTCCGCGCCAAGGATCTCGAATGTGTCATTCACTCCATCGCCGTCGGGAGAGAACCCTTCAGGAATAAAGAAGCCGGGTTTAACTTCATCAAATTGGACACGGGCCGTCGCGTCCTGGGCTACCGAATTCACCACAAACGTAACGATCGCACTGCCTGGAGTTGTACCGGATGTGAGGATGACGGTATAGGTGCCGTCATCGTTGTCCATGACAGATCCCAGCGCTCCGAGGGACGTGCTTACTTCGACGATAGCTCCTGAGACAGGGGCGTTATTTTGGTCTTTTATCGAGATCGTGATCGTCGCTGTACTTTCACCGTCCGCAGGGATATTGGCGACATCGGTACGGATCGTTGCGGTGAGTATGACGGCAACCTGTGTGAACGCTACATTTTCGGAATCCGATATCACCTGTCCGTTAAGCGTTCCGGTGATAGTTGCCGTTCCGGCTGACGAAGCGGATGTCAGCGTTGCCGTATAAGTTCCATCACCATTGTCAACTACAGCCGAGAGGGTTCCAAGTGTTGTTGTCAGTGTCACGGCGTCGCCACCGGTGGTTATATCGTTTCCATTTGCATCTTTGAGATCCACGGTAATGAGGGTCGTTGAAACCCCGTCCGCGACGATGGATATAGCAGCGGCGCTAATTGTAGAAGCTACCTGAGACGCAGGGCCTGCAACAAATTCAACGGTGCCTGTATCTGCAATCGTATTTCCGTTCACGGTTCCGGTGATGGTTGTCACCTGCGCATCGGTGGATGAGATCAGGATGGCCGTGTAAGTCCCGTCACCGTTATCGGTCACGGATGTGATATTTCCCCATGTTGCGGCTACCGTGACATTGTCCCCCCCGGAAGTAAGGTCATTGCCGAACGCGTCTTTCAACCGGACAGTCAGCGTACTAGTGCTGATACCGTCTGCCGTGATCTGAACCGGGGACGCCGTGATCGTGGAGGTGTTCTCGCTTGCAGGACCCGGAACAAATTCTATTGTTTCTCCATCAACGATGGTTTCTCCCTCGAGGGTACCCGTAACGGTGGCGCTGCCTACCTCTGTCGATGAAACAAGGATGGCGGTGTAGGTTCCGTCTCCGTTATCAACAACGGAGCCAAGGGTTCCCGAAGAAGCCTCCAGGACAATTTCATGGCCACCTGCTGTAAGTAAATTTCCGTTGGAATCTTTAAGCTGTATCGTGATGGTAGTGGTTGTTACGCCATCCGCCGTGATCTCGGCCGACGATGCCGTGATCGTCGAGGTAAGTGTGCTTGGCAGTCCTGGCACAAAGTTCACCTTTTCATCATCTACCAGGCCAGTGTTATTTAATGTCGCGGTGACGGTTGCAGTTCCGGATTGGGTTGAAGATTCGAGAATCGCGGTATAGGTGCCATCACCGTTGTCCGTGACCGACATGAGTGTACCGGAAGTGGTTTCAAGAAGGACCTCATCGCCTCCGGTGAGAACGTTATTTCCGTTTTCGTCTTTTAATTGCACCGTTATCGTGGTCACACTGGTTCCGTCAGCAGTAATTTCGGACGGCGAAGCCGTGATGGTCGATGTAACAGCGCTGGCGGGGCCCGGTACAAACATCACGATCTCATCATCGGCGATAGAAACGCCATTCACCGTTCCACTGAGGTTAGCATCACCTGCCGTGGTCGAGGCAACCAGCGTTGCGGTATAAGTGCCGTCACCGTTGTCAACGACAGCCGTTATAGTGCCCGAATCTGTCGATAATCCAACAGCATCGCCCCCATTGTTGATATCATTGCCAAAAGCATCTCTTAGCTGTATGGTGATAGTGACGGAGGTGACCCCATCAGCAGTGACCGAATTCGTCGAAGCAATAATCGTTGAAGTTAAACCGGAAGCAGCACCAGGAACAAATTCTATGTCAGCCGTATCGTTGATGGACAGTCCATTCAAAGTTCCGCTGACTGTTGCTATGGCTACGGAAGTCCCTGACGTCAAAGTCGCTGAATAGGTTCCGTCTCCGTTGTCCGTAATGCTTCCAGTGGATCCGGCGGTCGTTGCCAATGTGATCGTTGCACCGCCTGTTGTAAGATTATTACCATTGATATCCTTTGCCCGGATAATGATTGAAGAGATACTCGATCCATCGGCGATGATCGTGACCGGGGTTGCAGAGATAACTGTTGTTGTCGGGTCTGCCGGACCGGGCACAAAGGCAACCGTTTCCGTGTCTGTAATAGCTGCGCCGTTTACCGTTCCGGTGATTGTAGCGGTTCCGGTTTCTGTTGCCGAAGTCAGCGTCACTGTGTAGGTTCCGTCACCGTTGTCAGTTACCGACGTCAGGTTTCCGGCAGTTGTGCTTATTGTGACAACGTCTCCTCCAATCGTGATATTATTTCCATTCGGATCCTTCAATTGAACGGTTATGGTAGACGTGCTTATTCCGTCAGCGATGATCGAAGTCATCTGAGAGATGATGGTGGATGTTACGCCGCTTGCACCGCCGATGGTAAAGTTTACTGTCGCGTTGTCAGCAATTGCGACTCCATCGATCGTTCCTGTGATTGTGGCCGTTGCCGGAGTGCTTGAGGAGGTCAACGTTACAGAATAAGTTCCGTCTCCGTTGTCTGTTACTGTGCCAAGGGTCCCGGCATCTGTTGCCAATGTTACGGCATCGCCACCTGAGACCAGGTCATTTCCAAAGGCATCCCTGGCCTGCACTGTTATCAGTGAGGTGCTTGCTCCGTTTGCCGTTATGTTATTCGGAGTGGCAGTGATCTGTGTTGTCGCCGCACTTGCAGGGCCCGGGATGAACGAGACAGATTCACTTTCCGTGAGCGGGCTTCCCTCGAAGGTTGCTGTGATCGTCGCATTTCCGGTGGTAGTCGATGTAATCGTGGCGGTATAAGTGCCGTCATTGTTATCCGTAACCGATGAGAGCGTTCCATGTGTTGTCAGGATTATCACGGTGCCTGCCGAGGATGTCAGGTTGTTTCCATTGGCATCTTTCAACTGGACAATGATCGTTGAAGAATTGCTTCCGTCTGCGATCAACGTGGCGTCACTGACCGATATGGTTGACGTGGTTGTGCTTGCGAGGTCTGCAAGATCATCGAGATCGATGGTGATCGTCGCGTTGTCGGAGTTAGTTCCATCGGAGACATTCACCGTCAGGGAGAACTGGGGTGTGACTTCGTAATTCAGATCAGACTGATCGGCTACGGTAATTGCACCGGTCGACGAATTGATCGCGAAAGCCCCTGAAGCATTTCCTGCCGTGATGCTATAAGAGAGCGTGTTTCCATCCGCATCCGAAGCGGATACAGTGTGGACAGAAGTTCCATTCGAAGAGTTTTCATCGATTGAAACCGTGGCATCCAGGGCCGAAGGAGAATTGTCGTTAAGGTTGTGGAGATCAATGGTGATCGTTGCGTTGTCTGAATTGGTTCCATCGGAGACGTTCACCGTCAGTGAGAACTGGGGTGTGACTTCGTAATTCAGATCAGACTGGTCTGCTACCGTAATCGCGCCGGTCGACGAATTGATCGCGAAAGCGCCTGAAGCATTTCCTGCAGTGATGCTGTAAGTCAGCGTGTTTCCATCCGCATCCGAAGCGGATACTGTATGGACAGCTGTTCCGCTGGCCGTGTTCTCGTCGATGGTTACTGTTCCATCGCTGGCAATAGGAGGAATATTGTCAGCAAGGTCATTAAGATCTATTGTTATAGTCGCCGATCCGGTATTTAGCCCATCTGTGACCGTGATTGTCAATACAAATTCCGTTGCAACTTCATAGTCAACCATCGTCGCGTCTGCAACTGTAATCGCACCGGTTGACGAATTGATCGCGAAAGCCCCTGAAGCATTTCCGGCAGTGATGCTGTAAGTCAGCGTGTTTCCATCCGCATCCGAAGCTGATACTGTATGGACAGAGGTTCCATTCGAAGAGTTTTCATTGATTGAAACCGTGGCGTCGAGCGCCGAAGGAGTGTTGTCATTAAGGTTGTTGAGATCAATGGTGATCGTTGCATTGTCTGAATTAGTTCCATCGGAGACGTTCACCGTCAGTGAGAACTGGGGTGTGACCTCGTAATTCAGATCAGACTGGTCTGCTACCGTAATCGCACCGGTCGACGAATTGATCGCGAAAGCGCCTGAAGCATTTCCGGCAGTGATGCTGTAAGTCAGCGTGTTTCCATCCGCATCTGAGGCTGATACCGTGTGGACTCCTGTTCCGTTGGCCGTATTCTCGTCGATGGTTACCGTTCCATCGCTGGCAACAGGAGGAATATTGTCGACAAGGTCATTGAGATTTATTGTTACAGTCGCCGATCCGGTATTTAACCCGTCTGAGACTGTGATTGTCAATACAAATTCCGTTGCAACTTCATAGTCAACCATCGTCGCGTCTGCAACTGTAATTTCACCGGTTGACGAATTGATCGCGAAAGCCCCTGAAGCATTTCCTGCCGTGATGCTGTAAGTGAGCGTGTTTCCATCCGCATCCGAAGCTGATACTGTATGGACAGAAGTTCCATTCGAAGAGTTTTCATCGATTGAAACCGTGGCATCCAGGGCCGAAGGAGAATTGTCATTAAGGTTGTTGAGATCAATGGTGATCGTGGCATTGTCTGAATTGGTTCCATCGGAGACGTTCACCGTCAGTGAGAACTGGGGTGTGACTTCGTAATTCAGATCAGACTGGTCTGCTACCGTAATCGCGCCGGTCGACGAATTGATCGCGAAAGCGCCTG
>Ga0196981_1000198_pt1 | contig 41423 bp, 32 predicted proteins | sample S3_2013CmetaG_FD_155462 | JGI IMG/M metagenome (GOLD analysis project Ga0196981, IMG submission 155462) | Soil microbial communities from Anza Borrego desert, Southern California, United States - S3_20-13C | ecosystem: Environmental > Terrestrial > Soil > Desert | place: USA: California... | reverse complement strand
CGTCAAACGAAGGAATATCTTTCCATTTTTCCCCTTTCATATCAGCAAGGGATAAATTCATGAAGGTAAATATGCTATAGTCTTTTTGTTTGACTCTAGCGGGTTTAGCTTTTACACTCATACCAATCTTATTCTCCGAAGCACCAAGTCACGATAATAAGTAAATACCAGGTAAAATCATTGAATATATAATGTTCGGCGGTGAGTTTTTGACCCGACGCTCAATGTCTCTATCTAAAATAGTTGTGGAACGAAAAAAAAAGCAACCCTCGTCTGGTAGTTGCTTCTAAAACCCCGTACCGATGGGTTGGCTACCCATTGAATCGGTACATTGATTAAATCCCCTCTGGCGAGGAGCCGGAAAGATAGTCGGCAATTGAGAATTAAAAAATGAGTTGTTTGCGTTGAGAAATTTGCCTTTATCGTGTCCCATTTCAATAGCTTTCATTAACCCCGCTATCAGCTGCACCTTTGATTTGATAACACACTCAGCTGAATGTCATTATCCACCATTGCTACAAACTTGTCAATATACCCGACCTCATCGATTTCAATCTGCTCCTTGTTCCATAACTTCAGTGCCCAATCATGGATTTTGATGCTGTTATTCAGGCTGGACATAATGAGTATATCTGCCTCTTGAACGTCTCCTATAAGGTTGTGATTTGCTTTCAACAAACGATCTTTGACATCCTGGAATTGTGTTACCAGATACGGTACTTGGTTGTGATTTGCTTTCAACAAACGATCTTTGACATCGTAAAAGATCTTTCCATCGTCGACGTGGTGGTTGTGATTTGCTTTCAACAAACGATCTTTGACATCGTGGCTCAAGAATAGCCATCAGCCGATCAAGGTTGTGATTTGCTTTCAACAAACGATCTTTGACATCACTTCAATTGAATAAAGTTTTGGCAAGTGTGTTGTGATTTGCTTTCAACAAACGATCTTTGACATCGTATACCGTACAGCATCATTAGCCCTTCCGGTTGTGATTTGCTTTCAACAAACGATCTTTGACATCAGAAAGCAAAAATAACCCGCACAACTTTTCGTTGTGATTTGCTTTCAACAAACGATCTTTGACATCAGTTCTCCGGTTTCAAACCTTTTATCGCCAGTTGTGATTTGCTTTCAACAAACGATCTTTGACATCGATCTCGCTGCTGCAACAGGTGAGGACCTAGTTGTGATTTGCTTTCAACAAACGATCTTTGACATCTTGTGATTGATCACTCCCCGGGTCCGCTTGGTTGTGATTTGCTTTCAACAAACGATCTTTGACATCTACAATGCTAAGCTTTCGATCATGCGCTGTGTTGTGATTTGCTTTCAACAAACGATCTTTGACATCCTGATCTTGTGTGATGTTATGTCTCTTACAGTTGTGATTTGCTTTCAACAAACGATCTTTGACATCTTCAGCCCGTCACACCTATGCCACGATCTCGTTGTGATTTGCTTTCAACAAACGATCTTTGACATCAAGCTTGTTGAGGACATCTTTCTGTTTTTAGTTGTGATTTGCTTTCAACAAACGATCTTTGACATCTCTTTAGCCGTATCACCGCACCCTATAATGGTTGTGATTTGCTTTCAACAAACGATCTTTGACATCCCAAGACGGTTTTATGCGCAAGAACTAACCGTTGTGATTTGCTTTCAACAAACGATCTTTGACATCTTCAGCCCGTCACACCTATGCCACGATCTCGTTGTGATTTGCTTTCAACAAACGATCTTTGACATCGGTAGTTCGTAAAAGAAAGGAGTGGTTGTGATTTGCTTTCAACAAACGATCTTTGACATCAGAATCAGTAAAGCGGGTTCGCAGTATCCCGTTGTGATTTGCTTTCAACAAACGATCTTTGACATCTTCAGCCCGTCACACCTATGCCACGATCTCGTTGTGATTTGCTTTCAACAAACGATCTTTGACATCTTGAAGGTTTAAATATATTAATCGAAAAGAGTTGTGATTTGCTTTCAACAAACGATCTTTGACATCGATGAAGATGAAATTGTATTTGAATTAAAAGTTGTGATTTGCTTTCAACAAACGATCTTTGACATCACGCGCCCGTAAATGGTCAGCCTCTTTCAGGTTGTGATTTGCTTTCAACAAACGATCTTTGACATCTGTCTGGACTGGGTTAAGGACACAACGACAGTTGTGATTTGCTTTCAACAAACGATCTTTGACATCCTCTCTCTCAGGATCTCAGGGAGACAACAAGTTGTGATTTGCTTTCAACAAACGATCTTTGACATCAAGTTCGTCACTGATATGAATAACGATTTAGTTGTGATTTGCTTTCAACAAACGATCTTTGACATCCCGGTACTCGGATTGGCCAGACTCATTGAAGTTGTGATTTGCTTTCAACAAACGATCTTTGACATCTATCGCCGAGTCGATCCACAAGCTCGAGAAGTTGTGATTTGCTTTCAACAAACGATCTTTGACATCTATAGCTCAACAGAAGGAAAACATCCGTTTGTTGTGATTTGCTTTCAACAAACGATCTTTGACATCAGATAAAGCCGGAAGAAGTAACCGACTATCGTTGTGATTTGCTTTCAACAAACGATCTTTGACATCTCTTCAAAGGTTTAGTCCAACGTCTAACGGTTGTGATTTGCTTTCAACAAACGATCTTTGACATCAGGGCGCGGGGAGTTAAAAAGAAAATCACCGTTGTGATTTGCTTTCAACAAACGATCTTTGACATCACGGTCATGCCGTTGTAGTTGCCCGGGATAGTTGTGATTTGCTTTCAACAAACGATCTTTGACATCTTTGATCCGGTAGGCTATTACAGCCATGCAGTTGTGATTTGCTTTCAACAAACGATCTTTGACATCTTTCTTTGACTTAACCGATAACTGAACAATGTTGTGATTTGCTTTCAACAAACGATCTTTGACATCCTAAACGCCGTGTTGGCATAGATCTTTTCCGTTGTGATTTGCTTTCAACAAACGATCTTTGACATCTCGCTCACCAGGATCTCGGCGAGCTTCACAGTTGTGATTTGCTTTCAACAAACGATCTTTGACATCCTTCACCTGCGATAAACCCGAGCGCCTGCAGGTTGTGATTTGCTTTCAACAAACGATCTTTGACATCATGGTGTGTTGAAGAGGCTGCTTCGAAGAAGTTGTGATTTGCTTTCAACAAACGATCTTTGACATCACCTCGGAAGCCTTACATCGCTGCCCGATGGTTGTGATTTGCTTTCAACAAACGATCTTTGACATCTTATCAAAGTCTTTAGCCCAGCGCATATTAGTTGTGATTTGCTTTCAACAAACGATCTTTGACATCGAAGTACAGGTTGAGAAAACCAGTAGCAGCGTTGTGATTTGCTTTCAACAAACGATCTTTGACATCCGGCGGCAGGCTTTCACCTTTCAAAAGTTCGTTGTGATTTGCTTTCAACAAACGATCTTTGACATCATGGCTTAATCAAATGGATCGATTAAAACAGTTGTGATTTGCTTTCAACAAACGATCTTTGACATCTCCTTTGTGCGCATACCGCAGCCATGCCAAGTTGTGATTTGCTTTCAACAAACGATCTTTGACATCGTGGAAGCCTGGCAGGCCCGCAGTCTCTGAGTTGTGATTTGCTTTCAACAAACGATCTTTGACATCAAAAAGATGTAAGGTATGAGAAAACTATAGTTGTGATTTGCTTTCAACAAACGATCTTTGACATCTCGAACATTGAATTAAACCTACTGGCTGACAGTTGTGATTTGCTTTCAACAAACGATCTTTGACATCTTGAAGATGGAAAGACTGTCGAAGCCGCCCGTTGTGATTTGCTTTCAACAAACGATCTTTGACATCTCGCTCACCAGTATCTCGGTGAGCTTCACAGTTGTGATTTGCTTTCAACAAACGATCTTTGACATCTAGCCATTCTGCTCGGTGTCGCCTGGATCAGTTGTGATTTGCTTTCAACAAACGATCTTTGACATCGATCCTGTCTGACTTTGATATCTGGACACGGTTGTGATTTGCTTTCAACAAACGATCTTTGACATCCGGAATGGTTGATAAGATCATTTATACAAAGTTGTGATTTGCTTTCAACAAACGATCTTTGACATCATCATCAGGAGATCGGTCTTAAAGGTGTGAGTTGTGATTTGCTTTCAACAAACGATCTTTGACATCAATCGGTACACTATCCCTGTCTTCCCTCAGTTGTGATTTGCTTTCAACAAACGATCTTTGACATCCACTTCCAATTCGATACGATCCAGGCCCAGGTTGTGATTTGCTTTCAACAAACGATCTTTGACATCTGTCAATCCAACCAGGTTACCGCATAATCAGTTGTGATTTGCTTTCAACAAACGATCTTTGACATCAAACACCAAGCGCGGTATTCGCTTCATAACGTTGTGATTTGCTTTCAACAAACGATCTTTGACATCAGCTGATTTTGATTCTCTTGATTTATCAAAGTTGTGATTTGCTTTCAACAAACGATCTTTGACATCCCGCCTGAAGTTGAGACTGTAAGGTCTCAAGTTGTGATTTGCTTTCAACAAACGATCTTTGACATCTGATTATGCTTATTTGCACTGAATACCAGTGCTTTATAGGCATTTTAAGTTGCCAAAAACTGCCTGAACGATGTCAAAAGAAGCCTCCTTTACTCAAAAAAGCTGCAATTGCTGGGGTATTGGAGGCTTTTCTTTTTCCTCCTGGCCATAGAAGATCTGCATCATTCCGAATTGCTTATCGGTCACCGTTAGTATTCCGACATGGCCTTTTGGAGGTAATTTGCTCTTTACACGCTTCACATGCACCTCCGCATTTTCCCTGCTTGGGCAATGCCGCAGGTATGCGCTGAACTGAAACATTGTAAAACCATCTTTCAGCATCATTTTTCGGAATTCCGCATAGTTTTTCCGGTCTTTCTTGGTTTCCACTGGAAGATCGAAAAGAACCATGACCCACATAATCCGATATTCGTTGAGGCGCATAAAATTTAAGGCATTTTGGGATACAGCACTTGCTTTGCCTTTCCTTCAAAACATTTAGCCAAAGATGCGGTGGTACGCTGAGCAGCATTCATTAAAGGACTGCGTTCATCGTCAAAGACAACATCTACCGTAGCGAGACCGAGCAACTGTTTTTTAACAGAAGTATTTAATTCGGAATGATCCTCTCCATTCCTGATAATTTCGCAAACCAACGCATCCGCAAATGGACGATATGGCTCCATGATATCGTCAGCGAGGCAATAATGATTGTATTGATTACGATGATGGATCCCTAATGTTGGAAGCAGTCCGGAGCCAACAAGATTCCGGGCAATAATTGCGCGCAGAATTGCGTAAGCATAATTGAGCAAATTATTAGGTGGAGGGCCCTCACGTTCGCGCCTGAAGGCGTTTAATTCCGGGAATAGATTTTTCCAATAGTAGGTGGCGGCTCTCGCCTCCAGGTTATCGGGATCGCCAGACCTGACTTCTCCGGCCCATTTTAACATGTTGACTGCTTCCTTGCCAAAGCGTTTCAAGAGCATGGCCTGATTCGTGATCTTAGCTTTAATAGTTTGTTGCCAAAGCTGTTTGGAAAGTGGTTGCGGAGCATTTAGTTGGGCTTGGAATTTTGCTGACTGTAAATTATTTCCGGCAAGATTTAACATCAGGCCAGTCGGATGATGGGTACTATCGCAGGTTACCAACGCAACGTTGTTGGCCAACAAACTTTCAATTAATCCCTGAGTGATAATGATGCGCTGATCGTCCAGAATAACAATCCCAATGTCTTCAATAGGAATAGTTGCCTGCGCCTCCTTTTTGATAATTTCAGATAACGTGTCATTAATCTCAACTTCTGGAAGGCGAACGAGTAACTGTTCATTCTTTTTGCTGAGGTATGCAGGATTGCCAAAGTAGAGTGTACGCTTGATCATCTCAGTCTGTTTAGGTTAAATCGTCAAATCCATTTTACTTCTCCATCAGGCATTACTTCGAAATGTTTTCCTTCAAAAGCACAGGTAAATTTATCAGATGTTAGAGCAAGCTTTGCTTGGTATTTTGACGTGTCGATATCCTTCTCTTCATTTTTTTGTAATACTTCCTTAGGTCGTGCATCAAGATGGTTGATCAGGTAGATGTAGATTGTTTTTCCTGCTGGCACGTTGAAATTATTAACGATAAATAATCTTTTCAGTAACTCGGCCTTGTCGAGCTGCTGTAAGCCTTGAATTGTACTAACTTTTTTATCTAATAAGAATATCTTCAACCCTGTTTGGATAATGTGGGCTAGTGGCACCTCAACTTTTTTAACGCCTTTTTGACTTCGATTGTAGCCTGGAATGTCAAATAACTCAATAACCTTTTTAATTTTAAGAAGCCCTAGCTCAAACCTGGAAATCAATCTGAAATTTCTAACCCCGTTTTTTTCATAGAAAAGACAAATCACCATCTCGTCATTCCCTGCAAGAACATCACTTTTATGAGGATGTTTCGAGACGAAATCATTTTTTCTGACGTCTAATGTTTTTTCTTGTGACAAGAATCCGGCAGCTTTAGCTACCCTGCAACGGACATGTCGAAGTGGTTCGATCGTATTTCCGTTTTTATCCACCGATTTTCCAAATGCCCAAATAGGCTGAGCGATTGCGTCCTGAAATGAGCTACCACCGTTCATTCTTTCGGAGATGAGATTGGTCAGGTAAGCTTTTAAGTTGAGATCAATTATCTTCTCAAACTTTTTCAGTCCATCAAATTCAATGAGGGGGATCTTTTTTACGACAAATAGCTCATCGGTATTGCCCTTTTTTTGAAATAGAAAGTTTCCTTTTCCGTCTGTTTTAGGAACATATTTTTTGTTCTTGAGTTCATATTCGGGTTGTTTAATTAGACCCATAAAACTTTCTTCATGCAATTGCCCTCTGATGCTATCTCCTTTCCCGATTAGGGGAATCTTCTTTCCTTCGTTATCAAGGTTGTATTGCCATTTTCCATTGGCCAATTTTTCCTTTACATATTGGATCTTGCCTCTTTTCCGTACTGTTTTGAATGTTGGCGTTAGCGTACGATGTTGCGCCTGGTAGTTGATCAATACATCGTCTTCTATACTTAATATGTGTTGTACGTGAAAATTGTTCCAATGGCGCGGTTTCTCGTGATAATTCTGCTGACTTTCCTGGGCTTCGTTGTAGCGCGACAAAATCTTGTCCCTTACCGCAGCCGGAGGGATTAATGTGAGAACAGCGGCATCAATTGCGTGATGGCTGTGTTTAGCTCGTTCCTTCTTTTCAAGACGGTTCTGTATTTTAAGAATCTTTCGAAAGTCTGCTGTAATGTTGCCTTTTTGAACTTCTACTTTGTTAAATACGGTTTTCAGATATGGCAACGCATATTTGGTAATGGTTTGAGTGTCCCTCAATTGGCTATTACGCCATCCCGCCTTGTATTCAATTGTCGTGAAGGTATTGAGTTTGTAACGCAAATAGTCTAATTGAAATTTGTAAAGGTGTTTCTGTTGAACGCAATAGTCTTTTCGCTCTTTGGTCGATGCTTTTTTTGATTCGTTTACCCAAAAATAAACTTGCTCTTCGAGCTCTTCAATTTTTTTGAAGCTTTGCTTCATTACTGTTCTACCCTTTATTCTTTTTTCTATTGTTGTCATCCTTCCGAAGACATTTTGAAGGGTTTTAAGTATCGGTGGATATGTAACCCCTTCATGGGTGTATTCTTTGTCGTAGTTTGGGCATTCTGACGGAAGTCCTTTTTCTTTTATCTGTTGATTGTATTTTTTGTCGGCAATCGTTAGGTTTTTGAGTTCGTTGTCGAAGCTCATGCTGGCCGGAATACTATGCTCAATGTCGTATCTAGCACCGTTTAATACTTCGCTGAGATTGATTGTCTTACCCGTGTAAATGCACATTTTGTTCTGTTCTTCCCAAAGCCTGATTTTGTCTATCAGATTTTTGTCCTCCCGATTGAAGTCGGCCTTGCATTCCGCGTTTATTTCATCAATTCGCTTTTTGAATGTATCGTTTTCCTTTTCGCGCTGTCGTTGCCAACGTTCGATAGCTTTCCTCTTGTTAGCATCGTTCAGCTCTCGTGCAATTTCAATTACTACTCTCGTTTCGTTATCAATTTTTCCTACCGCAATCAGATAATTGATGAGCTTCTTCAGTTTATGAAGAGTTTTTAATGCCATTGGATTTTTAAATCCTTTGCTGATGGGTTCAGGGCTTCCTAGGAATTCTTTACCATCTTTTTTGATAGCAGGCATGTAAGTCTCCTGTTCAGAAGGATGCCATAGGTATTTGATATTTTCATCAGGTACACCATAAGTATTTTTTATCCAATTAAAGATTCTGTCATGTAGTCGTCCGTTTTTTTCAAATGTGCCTTTATCGTGCATTCTTTTTCGCAGGAATGCCAAATATTTTTCACTTACATATTTTGTCGCATTTTCCTGTCCCTCTTCTCCAAGATTTTGCCAGGAGTATTTACCAAACACTTCGGTTAGTTTTTGGTCAATATCTTTTCGGTCATTACCATCAAGTTGATAGGATGGATCCATTCCAAATCTCGTTTCTGAATTAAGCTGATCATTGATCAATTCATTGGCAGCTTGAGTGAGTTTTCGTTCAATGCTGCTTTGTTTGGTAATCTTCCTGACTTCGTCAGAAAAATGAGCGATCATTTCCTTGGTAACTTTATCAACTTCCAGCACTTTATGTAAGTTAGCCAGGTAGATGGCTTCACTGTAAATAAATCCTTGTCGTAAGTATGGCAATATTTTTTTTATGGCACTGATGCTTAGTGTGGCATATCCTTGTTGAAGGCGAATTTTGGCAAACACTTCCGCCTTTGTTTCGTCTAAATGAAGTTTCTCAAGGGCAAATCTTTTCAGGAACTCGAAATCAGTTTCGCCTGTTTCTTTATTATCAGTTTTTGCGAAATGTAGATGCCACAAATCCTCAATGCTATATTGTTGAATTTTGGATTTTCCGTTCAATAGATCGTTCCATCCGGTTATGCTTACCCAGTCATCTCCAAAAATTTCTTTCATCCTATAGAGAAATGAGAAGCTAACAACTTTGGTGTCTTCAGGAAAACGGGCTGTAATTTCGTATCCAACTTTTTTTAATTCCTTGGCTATGCTCGAAAGTTTGAAATCTGACGATGCCTTGAAGAATTGCGGATAGACTCTTTCTATCAGGACGGTTTTGAGGTCTTGTTGTTTTTCGCCCTCCGTTTTCGATAAAGCATCTTCAATGGGTTTGATTTTTAAGTTGTTGATAAAAACCCATGTTCTGTATTCTTCATACAGCGGATGGCTAATTGCGCAACGCCTTTTATTCTTTTCAAAAGTGCAGATACCAACTAAACCTTTTTGGCCCCTTAAAGGGCGTTGCCAAATGATGGCACTCCAGAAGTTTTTAAAAAGGTGGTCAATGCCCTGTACTCGACAGAGTTCCTTTATCTCACTTTCGTAATGACTGCGAAGGTTATATCGTTTCCGTATTCGAACATTTTGTTCTTTCTGCAAATGATATAAGGCAGAACCTAATGTTTTGTGTTTATCGGTGAACGGAAGAATGTTGTCGACACCAGCAGCACCGGAATCACCACCACCCTTCATTATAGTCTTGCTGAGTTCGTCTTTTTCCGTTTCATCAATATTTTGACCATCGTTGTATCCTCTGCGCTGAACAAGTTGATACAAAACTCTGCCGATGATGTGAGGTTCGTTTCTAAAAATTTGGATTTTACTTTCATCAACAATAAGAACTCTGAATAGATAATGACTTTCATGTTTGCTGTAGCCCAGTCTTTCAAAATCGGGTTTTCCGTCTCCATCAAAATCAAATCGAAGCCATTGGATAAATTTTTCACTTTGAGGATATTTTCTGCCTATGCCTTTTCTATAGTATCTCCATTCGTTCAGTTCCTCAATTGTTAACGGGCACATTCGGTTAGCAATGAGGCACTGCAACAATTCCCACTTTCTGTATTTTTCTGCTTGATAATTCCGTCTCTTACCACGACTTTCAGTTCTTTTTTGTACCATGGGGTGTTCACCCGATTTATCTTCGGCCACACCTTTATCGAAGGTCATTACTCCTTTATCGATTATTTGATTATCCAGACCATTGTTGATTTCTCTTAGTGCCCAACCGATTGAGTTGGTTCCTAGATCAATCCCTAAAACTTTTTCCATGTTTTTTGCTTGTGTAATTCAATAAATGATACTTTTACTACCGAAAGCTTATCACAATAAGGCTATAAGCCGAAGATTTATCTTAAGCCTTGCGTACTCCGTAAGGCTTTTTTCTTGGCCGGAAAGAGAATAATATTTATTCCGCAGTGAGGTAATGCCTCGTCTGGTTCCAACGCTTTTACAAATGATTTCTAAGATCGAAGCAATGAATGACAGGTGGTGTCATTCATTTATCCTTCCAGCTTCTCTTTGAGGTGGGCTAATTCTGCAAACGAGGTGAAACTGGGGTTATATCAAATATAATAAATGACTCGAAAAATTTAAAGGGAGGTTTCATGAGCTTTAGGTATCCGGGACAAAGTGACCATTTAATTCTGCATGAAGTGGCCTCTAACCTCCTTCCAAGGATCGAGTTACTGCTGGTTTAGCATCCTCTAGCGGCAGTTTATTTGTGAGCATTTACTTGCGATAAGTACCGAAATTAGGTACTTTTCGCAGATATTTACTTTTAAATGCTGCTTAAAGCCAAACATAGCTCGGTAAGCGACTGGATTGAAAGCCTTCTTTCCAAAGGGAAGATTGCATTTTCATCGACCCAGGTACAGGAAGCTTTTCCCGAATTATCAGACGTGGCAATCAAAAGATCATTAGACAGGCTTTCCAAAAAGCAAAAGGTTGTTTCCATTTACAGAGGATACTATCTCATCATTCCCCCTCAGTATGCAGGTAAAGGGATGTTACCTCCAGCATTATTCATCGATGGGTTTATGAAGCATCTGGAAAGGCCATATTATGTAGGTCTTCTCAATGCAGCAGCCTATCACGGATCGGCACATCAGCAGCCTCAGGAATTTTTTGTTGTCACCTGCGCTCCCGCGTTACGCACGACAGTTCGCAAGGGCGTTAAAGTAAATTACATCAGCAAGAAATCAGTCAATGAGAAATTGATTGAGAGCAGAAAAATTGAGAGTGGCTATTTGAAAATTTCAAATCCGGCATTAACTGCAATTGATCTCGTACAATTTGAAAAAAGATCAGGCGGATTAAACCGGGTGGGCACTGTGTTGAATGAATTGGTTGAAGCAATAAAACCCGAAATGTTTTCTCCTGTATTGTTGAATGAGGTTTCCACCTATTCAATTCAACGCCTGGGATATTTACTAGAGAACCCGCTCAATCAAAAAGAACTAGCAACAGCCCTCTATGAAGAAAGCAAAAAGGAGGGGCTGTCATTTTACAGAGTTCCCCTTAAAGCTTCGGCGTCCGATAAAGGTTTCCCTGCTGATGAAAAATGGAAGGTGATTGTGAACACTGAAATTGAAATAGACGAGTGATACCACAAGCATATATAACTGAATGGTCAAACCAGGTGCCATGGCAAACCAATGAACAGGTTGAACAGGATCTGGTGATTTGTCGCGCACTGGTTGAAATCTTTTCTGATCCATTCCTTTCGGAACGTTTGGCGTTCCGGGGAGGTACTGCTTTGCATAAGCTATATCTGGAACCTCAGCCTCGTTATTCCGAAGACATCGACTTGGTTCAGATTAACGAAGAGCCGTTCGGGCCAGTTATAGATCGGTTGCGTGAAAAGCTTTCATTTTTAGGAAATCCCGTAAGAAAACAGAAGGAGCACAATAACACTTTAGTCTTTCGCTTCGATTCGGAATTTCCACCAGTGCAGAAGCTTAGGCTCAAAGTTGAAACGAATTGCCGGGAGCACTTTACAATATTGGGTTACGAAAAAATCCCATTCACAGTTGAGTCTGAATGGTTTAGCGGTTCTTGCGAAATCACAACCTATAAGCTCGAAGAGTTATTAGGTACCAAAGTGCGCGCCCTTTACCAACGCAGAAAAGGCCGCGACCTGTTTGATCTTCACAAAGCCATGACTACGCGCGAAAATCTGGATACAGCCAATTTGATAAAATGCTATCTTGAATATATTCGTTTCTCAACGGGTCAGGCTCCAAGTCAAAAGCAATTTATCGATAACATGGACCTGAAAATGAAGGATGACGAGTTTCTGGGAGATATTACAGCATTAATTAGACCTACAGAGAAATATGAACATGGTGCTGCATACGATTTAATCCGAACCAACTTGCTTGAAAAGATTAACAACTAAAGGCAAATTAGAACCCCCTCAAAACTGAACTATGGCCTTCAACGAAAACACAAGAGTTAAAATCCCGGCAATACTTCACCTCAACAGGCTGGGTTATTCCTACCTTTCGTTGTCTAAGGCGAAGTGGGATATTGACACCAACATTTTCATGGACATCTTTAGTAAAAGTATCGCCCGCATCAACCCGGGAATCGACTCTGATGAAATAAGAAGAACATTTGAAGACCTCTCCCTGTTATTAGACAATGATGACCTCGGCAAAGCCTTCTACGAAAAATTAAAAGCCACTTCTGGCGTAAAGCTCATCGACTTTAAGAATTTTGATAACAATTTGTTTCACGTAGTTACCGAACTAACTTGTAAGAATGGTGATGAGGAATTTCGGCCTGACATCACCGTTGTGATCAATGGAATGCCTTTAGCATTCATCGAAGTTAAAAAGCCGAATAACCTGAAAGGCATTCTGGACGAACGCGACCGTATCGACAGGCGTTTTAAAAACAGGAAGTTCAAGAAGTTCATTAATATTTCACAGATTCTTGTCTTCTCCAATAACATGGAATACGATATTGAATCCATTGAGCCAATCCAGGGAGCATTCTATTCGTCAACTTCTTTGAATCGAGCAAACTTCAATTGCTTTCGCGAAGAAGAAAAATTTGAAGTGTCAAAACTTCTGAAAGAAGAAGATGACGCACTCGAAAACTTTGTTTTGAAGGACAATAACCTGAGCGCGATCAAACATTCACCCGAATTCATCACCAATAAAGACCCCAACGCTCCAACTAATCGCATTCTTACTTCATTGTTCTGTAAGGAGCGTTTGGCTATGCTTCTCAAATATTCCATCGCCTATGTGAATGAAGAAGGTGGATTGGAGAAGCATATCATGCGCTATCCCCAACTTTTTGCAACCAAAGCAATTGAAGGTACGCTTGAAAGAGGGATAAAGAAGGGCATCATCTGGCATACACAAGGCAGTGGAAAGACGGCCCTTGCGTTTTACAACGTACAGTACCTCACGGATTATTTTCAGAAAAAAGAAATTGTTCCGAAGTTCTATTTCATTGTTGATCGGATTGATTTGATGGATCAGGCATTACGGGAATTCACAAGCCGAGGCCTGATTGTTCACACGGTAAACTCGAAAGAGGATCTCCTCAAGGATTTTAAGCTTCGAAAGGCCATTCACAATCTTTCAGGACAACCGGAAATCACCGTTGTCAATATTCAGAAGTTTAAAGACGACAATGATCTGCTTCAGCCGAATGACTATGACATTAATATTCAGCGTATATATTTTCTGGATGAGGTGCACCGCAGCTATAATCCTACGGGAAGTTTCCTGGCCAGCCTTTTCGTATCCGACAGAAATGCGATCATGATAGGGTTAACGGGAACGCCCCTGATCGGTAAGGATAGGCGGTCCCGTGATACTTTTGGCGACTATATTCATAAATATTATTACAATGCTTCAATCGCGGATGGCTACACGCTTAAACTGATCCGCGAGGGAATTGAAACGAATTATAAAATTCAGCTTGAGGCCATTCTCAAAGAAGTTGAAGTGCTAAAAGGTGATGTGGACAAACGGATCATCTTCGCCCACGAAAAGTTTGTTGAGCCCATGCTGGACTACATCGTGCAGGACTTCCTGAAAAGCAGGATCCGATTTGGCGATGATTCAATTGGAGGGATGGTAGTGTGCGACAGCGCAGACCAGGCGAGAATAATGTTTGAGATATTCATCAACAAGTACAACCCTAATCAAAAAACCGTTGAAGACGTACCGCGTTATGCAATGGCTGCAGAACCGGATGAGGAATACAAAACTTTTCAGCGTGAAAGTAAACATGACTTGAAGGCCTCATTGATACTGCATGATATCGGGACAAAGGATGATCGTAAACAGGAAGTGGAAGACTTCAAGGCGGGCAAGATCGATTTTCTGTTTGTCTATAATATGCTGCTCACAGGTTTTGACGCGAAGCGGTTGAAAAAGCTTTACATCGGTCGCCTGATAAAAGATCACAACCTTTTGCAGACGCTAACCCGCGTAAACCGTCCTTATAAAAAGTTCAGGTACGGCTTCGTGGTAGATTTCGCAGACATACGGAAGGAATTTGATGCCACAAACAAAGCATACTTCGATGAACTCCAGCTCGAACTTGGGGATGAGATGCAGTTCTATTCCAGCATTTTTAAATCGAAGGAGGAGATTGAGGCGGAGATAAGGGATATTAAAGAGACGTTGTTTCATTACGACCTGAACAATGCCGAGCTGTTTTCGCAACAGATCAGCCAGATTGAGGACCGCAGAATTGTGCTGGGAATCAAGAAAGCGTTGGAGAATGCCAAAAACCTGTACAATATCATTCGATTATATGGTCATTTTGAATTGCTGGAGAAAGTAGATTTCAGAAAGCTGAATGATCTCTACAATGAAACGTCCCGCCATCTTGAATTATTGAACTTGAAGGAATCTATGCAAAACAGCACGGACACAACCAACCTGCTGAATATTGCCCTGGAGAACGTTCTGTTCATGTTCCGTAAAGTATCTGAGGAAGAACTTGTAATTGCTGATCAGTTGAAAGATATGCTTCGAAAGACCCGCGAGGCATTGGGAGGAAATTTCGATCAGCACGACCCGGCATGGGTTACTCTGCACGAGGAGTTAATGAGACTGTTCAAAAAGAAGAACCTAGATGAGATCACACAAGACGAAATGAAAAATAATATCGCCTCGCTTCAGCAGATCTACGATAAAGTACAGGAGTTAAATCGAAGAAATAATTTATTGAAGGCTAAGTACGAAAACGATACGAAGTATGCCCGGCTACATAAGCGCATAGTTGAACGCGGAAATATTTCGAAGCGGGAAAGTGAAATCAATGCAACGCTTCTCGATATAAAAAGCAACGCTGATGAAAAGGTGCTGATCAATACAAAGCTGCTGGATAACGAGAGCTATTTTGAAAAGCTGCTGATGCAATTGGTGGTCAATGGCTTTGGACAAAAAAGCATTGATCTTGAGCCGGAATCAGCCGAATATATTAACACAGTTTTACTGAAAGAATACATCAACGAATATCAGGGAATAACAAAATGGTAGCGCAGGATTTTACAACCAAAACGAAGGAGTTGATTGATAACCTCAAAGGTGTCTGCACCTCTTACGGCTTGGGTAACGATGGAAATGAGTTCAAGATCATTACCCAGGTGTTTCTTTACAAGTTCATGAACGACAAGTTCGCATACGAAGTAAAGCAAATAGAGCCAAAGCTTGCAAAGACTGAAAACTGGGAGAAGGAGATATCAAAGTATTCGGACAAGCAGTACCAGATGTTGCTGAACAAAATGAGCCCGGATAGCGCAAAACTGAAACGGGAGCATTATCTCTCGTACCTCCACAACAAGCAGAGCCATGAAGAATTCGCAAAGCTCTTTGATGACACGCTCAGGGACATTGCCATTTTTAATAACGAGATTTTCTCTGTTAAGACGGGCACGGGCGCAAAAATTACGCTGTTCGATCGCTTGAGTGATTTTATTACGGATGGATCTCAGCGGGACAATTTTTGCAAAGCCATCATTAACCAATTGATAGATTTCAGTTTTGAAAAAATATTCAACCAGAAGTTCGATTTCTTTTCCACGATTTTCGAATACCTGATAAAGGACTATAACAAAGACGGTGGCGGTAAGTATGCGGAATATTATACTCCTCATGCGGTAGCGAAGATCATGGCTGCGATCCTCGTAGATAAGCCTGTCAAGAATGTAACCTGTTATGACCCTTCCGCAGGATCGGGAACGTTGCTCATGAATCTCGCGCACGCTATTGGTGAAGATCGCTGCACCATTTTCTCGCAGGACATTTCACAGAAGTCTTCCAGCATGCTACGCCTGAACCTGATCCTGAATAATCTCGTGCATTCCATTCAAAACATCATTCAGGGCAACACGTTGAAAGAGCCTTATCACAAAACCGGTGACAAGCTGATGAAGTTTGACTACATCGTATCAAACCCACCGTTCAAGCTTGACTTCAGCGACTATGTAGCAGAGCTGAACAGCAAACAAAATCACGAGAGGTTTTTTGCTGGATTGCCGAATGTGCCGAAGAAGGATAAGGACAAAATGGCAATATATCCGCTTTTTATTCAGCACATTATGCATTCGCTTACCGCGAAAGGCAGAGCTGCCATCGTGGTGCCCACAGGATTTATCACTGCACAAAGCGGAATTGAAAAGAAGATCCGCGAACGACTCGTAGAACAGAAAATGCTTCGCGGTGTTGTGAGCATGCCGAGCAATATTTTTGCAACCACCGGCACCAACGTATCCATCTTGTTTTTGGATAAGGCAAATACCAAAGGTGACATTGTATTGATGGATGCATCTAAACTCGGAACAACGGTGAAGGAGGGAAAGAATCAAAAGACTTTACTTTCACCGAAAGAAGAGGATTTAATTATTGAAACTTTTAACAAGCACGAGGCGAAGGAAGATTTTTCGGTCGTGGTTTCGTATGAACAGATTAAAGAAAAAAATTATTCATTGAGTGCTGGGCAGTATTTTGAGGTAAGGATAAATTATAATGATATCACACCTAAAGAATTTCAAAAAAAAATAAATGCATATCAAACAAACTTGAATACTCTGTTTAGTGAATCAAGCGAATTAGAAGCCGAAATAAAGTCACAGTTGTCCAGCTTGAAGTATGTTTAAGACTGTAAAATTAAAGGAAATCGCTACGAGGATAGGAAGCGGTATAACGCCTAGCAGATCCCATAGGGCTTTCTGGGAGAATGGCACTATTCCTTGGGTAAAGACTGAGCAGATAGGTGAATTTAAGATTTATGATAGCACTGAGAAGATTTCACAACTTGCGCTTGATCAAACTTCGATAAAACTATTCCCTGTTAACACTATTTCAATCGCGATGTATGGCGAGGGAAAAACACGCGGAAACGTTTCAATATTTAAAAATGAGATGACAACAAACCAAGCTTGTTGCAATGTTGTTATCGACAAAAAGAAGGCGTACTATTTATACGTTTTCTACTATTTAAAAACTCAGTATAAGCAGCTAAGGAATTTATCTTCTGGGGTTCGTAAAAACCTAAATTCAAATGATATTAAGGAATTTGAGATTAGGATGCCGGAGGATCTCAAAGAACAGCAAAAAATCGCCTCAGTCCTTTCCGCTTTAGACTCCAAAATCGAACTCAATAACCGGATCAATGCCGAGCTGGAGGCCATGGCCAAAACCATTTACGATTACTGGTTTGTGCAATTCGATTTTCCCAACGCAAAAGGGAAACCCTACAAAGCCAGCGATGGTAAAATGGTATGGAGTGAGGAGTTGAAGAGAGAGATTCCGGTAGGGTGGGAAGTGGTGAAAATGTCGGAGTGGATTGAAAGTGATAAAAGCGGTGATTGGGGAAAGGACGAGCCTGAAGGGAATTTTACTAAAAAAGTCATATGCATTCGCGGAGCAGACATTAATGGATTAAATGGTCTGGATGAATTGAACCCACCAATAAGATATATCCTGGATAAAAATTCATATAAAATCCTTAAGTCGCACGACATCATAATTGAAATTTCCGGAGGGAGCCCTACTCAGTCTACGGGCCGTCTTGCTTTTATTACTGATGAAACAATAAGACGTTTTGATTATGGGCTGATTTGCTCGAATTTCTGCAGGCCAATTTCTTTGAAAAATGAAAAGCTGCTTTATAATTTCGTTTACTATTGGAATACACTTTATGCCAACGGAGTCTTCTTCGGATATGAAGGAAAAACAAGCGGCATTAAAAATCTTCTTCTTGATTCTTTTGTCAATTCTTACTATACAGTTGTACCCGAAGAAAAAATTGTAAATCGGTTCTATGAAATGATGGAGGTAATCCAGAAGAAAAAACAAACCGCGCTTGCCGAAAACGAAAAACTCTCCGAACTCCGCGACTGGCTTTTGCCCATGCTTATGAACGGCCAGGTAAAAGTTGATGAAGTCGAGCGCGAGTTGGAACTTGCTGCGGAACCGGCCAGTAGCTACGGTAAACCAAGGAATCATTAAAAGATGGCAAAGCAAAAACGTCAGCCATTAGCCGAAAACGAAAAGTTAGAATTGGTAAAATCTCTCCAGTCCCATTTGTGTTGGATTGCATTAAATTTCGACGATGGATTTTAAGAACGTAACCGTTGACCAGGCGATTGAATATCATCTCCAGTTAAGAAAGAAAATCGATGAGAAAACTACGGTTTTCTCAAGCCTTGTGGCTGTTCTCAAAGACGCCAGAGAAGTTACTGGAAGAGACTTGCAATCTGGTGAGCGTGGTAAAGACACCGAAAAGCTCGGTAGTTGGCTTGGGGCCGGTGGTTATCTGACGGTACTGGATCAATTGGGTAAATCCTATAGGCCAAAGTCAACTGATAAGATCCTAACTCCAAAGACAAGTATAATAAGGGCTCTCAAATATTTCACGAAGCTTACAGAGGCGGAAATCGATGCTCTCTACGCATTACGATGCGCGTTTATTCATGACTACAGTCTGTTCAATATCGATACCAGGAATCGCAAGGATGCCTATACCCATCATTTCACCGTTAGTGGCGTTGGTTATGAAAAAAACGGAATAGTCAAGCTTCCAAGGGCTAAATGGGATGGCAATCAAAACAATAAAACAATAAGCAATCAGACGGTTATCAATTTGCCCCTTCTTGGGGATCTCGTAGAAGGTATATACCAGACGATCGTTGAGCTTTTCAAAGCTGGCGAATTGGAAATAGAATTAGCTGGTGGCCATCGAGAATTGGTCAGCAGATACATCATGTTTATATTTCAAAGTTAAGATCTGACGAATACCGCCCTAATAAGTAGCTGATAATCTGCCAAGTATCTTTAAATCGGCATAAAAATGGTTCGAATTTTTACCGGCCACCCCGACAAAGCCTTGTGAAAAAGTCACGAGGCTTTTTTTATGAGCTTTGTAGTTTACATACTCTACAGCGATTCTTGCCAGAAGTTTTACACCGGTCACACCGAAAACTTAGACCGGCGGCTTTTGAGACACAATGCGGGTGATACCAAATCCATAAAGGCTTGCGCCCCTGGAGAATTGTCTGGCAGATCCACCTTGAAACCCGTAGTCAAGCGATGCAACTTGAAACCAAAATCAAGAACAGAGGCGCTCGCCGATTTCCCTCCGATCTCAACATTCAAATAAATTGACCCGGTATCGCGTGGCGCTCTGGCGCCAAGATCGTCAGTTCGAATCTGGCCACCCCGACAAAGCCCTGTGAGAAAGTCATGAGGCTTTTTTTATGAGCTTTGTAGTCTACAGACTCTACAGCGATTCTTGCCAGAAGTTTTACACCGGTCACACTGAAAACTTAGACCGGCGGCTTTTGAGACACAATGCGGGTGATACCAAATCAATAAAGGCTTGCGCCCCTGGAGAATTGTCTGGCAGATCAACCTGGAAACCCGTCGTCTTAACCCTTACAAGTCACATTCTAAAGTGACCGTGGTGCGAAATGACTTAGACATAAAAATGGGATCGATCAACGAGCGAAATTGCTCCGATAGAAATCATTGGCACCTTGGTAAGGTGGGAATTTTCCGCTACTCACTCCGTAAGCTCTTCACCGGACTATCGAGTGCGGTCCTTACGGTTTGAAAGCTGAGCGTAAACAATGCAACCAGAAACAGAAATGCGCCGGCAGCCGCGAAGATCCACCAGCTCATCGGCGCACGATAGGCGAACGACGCGAGCCATTGGTCCATGACCCAAGCCGCCAGTGGCGCGGCGATCACGAAGGCCAGGAGCACGGGCCTGACGAAGTCGATCGTTAAGATGCGAACAAGATCTCCGACAGAAGCGCCCAGCACTTTGCGGATGCCAATCTCTTTCGTTCGGGTAATCGATGTATAGATCACCAATCCGAGCAGCCCCATACAACTGATCAGCACAGTCAGTGCCATCGCCCAGTTCAAAAGTGCAGACATGTCCCGTTCCTTCTTATACAGCCGTGCAATGGTGTCATCGTAAAACGAATACTCGAAATTGGTATCCGGAAAAACATCGGTGAAGATTTTCCGGACCTCGCCGATGGTCGTCTGCCACGAAGTGCCCGAGGCGTCGATCGGGTTTATCACCAAATGAAATATCGATCCGGTTGTGCTCGACTGAAACATGAGTGGTTTGATCGGACTATGGAACGAGCCCTGGTGGAAATCCTTCATCACACCAACGATCTTAACTTTATTCCCGCCGCCGTCAAGGAACTGCCCGATGATCTCCCCGGGATCCTGAATGCCCACTTCGCGAACAAAGTTCTCGTTAATCAGCGCTTCCTGTCCGTTGTTCCGTTCTGTTATGTTTCGTCCGGCCACGAGCGGAATGTTATACACCTTGATCCAATTCATATCGCCCCACCGGACCTGCACGGGAAATCTCATTTCATGCTTGCCGTCATTGTAGCCGACAGCTCCCATCACGCCGTTCTGCATGGCAGGCGGCATGAATCCACGGCTGATCATCTCGACCCCCGAAATACTTGAAAGGGGTTGTAGAATTCTACCCGACGCTGTTCTGAGAGGGTATCGTGCTTTTGGGGAGCCTGCACGGTTATGATGGCCTGCCGCCGGAATCCCATATCCTCATGAAGTGAAAAGTGGATCTGCCGCACTACGATCGCCGCGGCGATCACAAAGAACTGCGCGATCACAAACTGCGCTACCGTCAGCGTACGCCGGAGGAAGACGCCGCGCGTATGAGACCGGTAGGATTGACTTCTCAGGATCGCGATCGGCCGGTAGCGGGAAATGACGAATGCCGGATAAAATCCCGAAAGGAAGCTCACAAAAATAACCAGGCACGTGATATATACCGGGAACCACGGGTCCTGGAATAATTCAACCTTCAAACCTTCCGGCGTGAAACCGGAGAAAAGATCCATCAGCAGCGGAATGAATCCGATGGAAAGAAACAATGCAAGCACCGTGATCAAAAAAGTCTCGCCCAGAAACTGGATGATCAGCTGTTTCCGCGAGCTCCCGATCGTCTTGCGAATACAAGTTTCCTTCATCCTTCGTGTAGCCTGTGCGGTGCTGAGATTGATAAAATTGATGCAGCCAAGCAGCAGTAAAAAAGCAGCGATAGCTAGAAGTCCATACAGTACGTTCTTGTCGGCGGTTGCTTGATACAGTTTCTTGAAGTGTATATCCTTCAGCGGCTGGAGCCGGAAAGTGATGGGTCTGTCGTCCTGCGGCTCTTTGTTCTTTAGCATCAAAGCTGCAATCTGCTTTTCGATATCTGCAGCAGTGCTGCCGGGTTTTAATTTCAAGTAGAGTTTCGACGCAGACATCATTTCGCCCCAGGACTCCATCATGAAATTTTTCTGTAGAGATGTTTTTGAGATGGTCGAATAGGAAATGAATTCTTGTGACGTGAAATCGGTGTGCTCGTTCAGGTCCGCCGTCACGCCGGTAACCAGAACCTCAATGTTCTCATCATATGAGATCCTTTTTCCGATGACATTTACTGGATTCAATCCAGGAAAATATAAACGCGCCCTGCTCTCCGTAAGCACGACTCCAAACGGTTCGCGCAACGCCAGGGTGGAGGTACCAGCGAGAAATTTGAAAGGAACAATATCAAAATAGCCGTCGGTCGTGAAAATAATTCCGGGCTGCTTCGTGAAAACAGTTGGCGCAGATCTGCCTTCGCCAGGGATCATGACGTTCGTAGTCGCATCACCCTGAAATTGCCTCACGGGTACTGATGTTTCAACTCCAGTTACCTCGCTCTCAATTGCAAGACCCATGGGAGCGGGAACGGCCACACCGTGCATTTCCATATCTCGATTTTTCACATCGAACACTACACGATAAATTCTTTCCGCGTCTTTTTCAAACTGGTCGAACGTCATTTCATAACGAACGATCTGATAAACCATCAGGGAAGCACTGAGACCGATGGATAGGCCGAGGATATGGATCACGGAGAAGATCGGGTTCGATAGAAGATTCCTCAAAGTAATAGTCAGGTTGCTCTTGAACATGCGGAACGGAGGTTGAAGTCTAAGTATCGCCGTTAGCCTTGCGAATTGGGTGCCAGAATGCCAAATCGTGATTAGCCCGGGTTTTAACGGCTTTGACGTGTGAATCGCAGATTTGCATGCAATGGAATGTCCACCAGCGGATGGTTGTGTTCAGTCCGGGACGTTCCCAATTCTTAACTGCTCATAAGTTAGTGGCGGGCTTTCAAATTCCGGCAGGGAAATGTTCGATGGCAAGGGACTCATGTTGCACAAAGAGCAGACCCTAATTGGCATTCCGCCTAGTAGTTTCAAATGTTTCACCAAAATGGTTTGAATTCTTATCAGTCACCCGACTGCTACACTAGGATTCACGCTTTGATGATCGTGTTTTCACATTCCTGAAAAACCTCGTTGACCTTGGGTGAAAGAGCGCATAAGCACCGGCGGCCAGTAGAATTGCGTGCATAATCATTTCGGAAAATGTGTGAAGATAACTTAGGACAAGATGATATAATAGCCAAATGACCAATAGCCAGCGACCTGCATTTGCCCCGCGGAGTGTTAAGATTCCACCTGCTATCGCAAGAAGCCGCACTAAAAGCACCCAGATTGCATCATTCGCAAAGGGGGCCTGTATGCTGAGTTCATGCAGGTGGTATATAAAACCCACTGTTCCTGCTACGATGAAGAACCAACCAATAATTACAACAGCGATTGGACGTTTCATTTTGAAGGATTTTTATGGACCTGAATAACAATGTTTCCCCTCTACATGAAAGTAACATTTATTATTAATTCTGTTTTTATATTCCCTTAATCTTGGAGTCGATCCCGCTGCAATAAGAGTCCGCTATTTTCGGTGGATCAATGGTTATTTCAATTCAGCAATCGCGTTCCGCACATCATGTTCGGTAGTCTTGCCGTTAAACCCCCGGATGATTTTCTTAATGACACAGTCCCTGTCGATGAACATAAAAACCGGAATTGCGGAAAAGGGATACACTTTTTTGATGTCTTCATCAGCAATTATCAGCGGATAATTTATCTGGTGGGTACCGCTGTACTTCCTCAAAAATTCCTTATGGGAGATACGTGGGTCGATACTGCATAATACAACGTCATCGTACGAAAACTCACGCCGCAATTGTTTTAAAAATTCCACCGCTTGTTCGCATTGACTCCACCCGATACTGGTGAATACAACCAAGCCCTTCTTTCCAGGGGCTAAGTTCACCGGGTTGCCGTCGACATCCATGAATTTCCGGATTACCTGCGAGCCAATCAGTTTGCCTGAGAGTACCGTATCCGCAGATTGTAAAACCCCATGGGCGCGGCTGTCATATTTTGCCGGGGTCACACTTATTTTCAAAGTATCGACAAAATTAACGCGCTGGTAAAGAATCGTTTCAATGCTTGTCTGGTAAGGCATGCTGCGAATCAGTTTCAATGGAAGGTATGTGTACGGATCAACATACACTGAATATCGCGAAACGAAGCCGATGGTATCGTTTGCCTCCCTTACGCCAGTCGGACCAAATTCAATTTGAAGACTGAAAGCGATGTCGATTTTGATACTGTCATGGTGAACCTCAACTGCTACCTCTGCGTTTCTTGCGATAGCCTGAGCCAATAATGTTTTAAGTCTCATGTGAAGGGGGCCTATTGAGTTTGATGCCGCATACGGGTCCAACGAGAGGTCGGCGATCATTTCATTTCGCGAGTCGTCAATATATAGCAGGTACTTACCGTCATACGCGGTTTTTAGCCTGAAACTATCTTCAAGGGTGTAAAAAAGGAACGCGGCTCCCTGTATCGTATCACTGCTATTTATAGACACGACAGCCCTCGAAATGTACGGATCATGGAAGATCGATAAGGCGTAAGGTATTGTCGACTTCTGTTCTGTGAGGTATTCGATATTCCTGATTGAGCTGATTGCCTCTATTGTCGCCTCGATGATTTTAGCGTGTGTACGGACTTCAGTTAAGTTCCCCTTATCATGGCTTGCGTTTCTTTCCTGGCCATGGGCCTTTATTGTAAAGGAAAGAAACACAATTGCCTGCGTTAATAAGCAAAAACCAGATTGGGCGCAGGTCTTCATCTGAACGAACGTTGGTCAATCGACAAGATAGCAAACCCACCTGAAACCTGACGACCGGCAATCATTGAAACTTTGAATCATGCCGACAAACTTAAAACATCAGATTTCAAACATCTCAAAAGGACCTTGCCCTTTCAAGATTTTCGAATTTAAAACCTGCAGCAATTTTATCTCAAACACATAAACCTTAAATTTTAGACTAAATTGACTGCAAACTCACGGTGAACGGAAAATTCAACGTAAACAAAAAGTTTGATGCCTGAATTACTCACAAATGACAGTATTTCGGATAAGATCGAGCAAATGATCGCGGAAGCAAAAGAATACATTTACCTGATTTCGCCATACCTCTACCATATTCCAAAGACAGCCCTCAATCACCTTATCAATGCAAACAACCGTGGCGTCAGGGTGGTACTGATCTTTAAAAAAGGCCTCGTGGTTCAGGGAAAGGAAATAGAAAAATTACAGATCTTGAATAACCTCAACTGCTTTTGCAGCGACCGCCTGCACGGCAAACTTTACTTTAATGAGAATGAAGGCGTCGTATCCTCCTTCAACCTTTTCAGCGGCGAACCATTGAGCAGCATTGAGTTTGGAGTTCACTTCACCAGGGCCAGTCACCCCGGGATGTTCGCGAAGGTTCTGACTGACTCCGAAAGTATTTTGCATCAAAGTCTGCTGATGCGTATTGAAGACGCAAGGCTTGTCGAAGTTCCCGTTGTACGGATGAAACCCGAAAAGAAACCACCGAAAGCTCCCGTTGAATCTTCCCTGGCAGATTCCAAAAAGCTTACCCCAAAAGAAAAGCAGAACCTGATTCTGGAATTATTTTCCACCGAATGCAAGGAGTGTGTTATTAAGGTCGAAGACCATGAACGCTTGCGTGTCCAGGGCGCCGGCATCGTGGTGTTTACAAACAAAGAAAGAGTCGAGATTATTTTTGTCAGGTATGCGGCGTTCAATCCGCTGAAGGACGAAGTTAAGGAATACATCGAATCCCAGCACCCCGGGCTGCAGATCTGGGTTACTTACAACCGGATGACGATTAACGTTGAAACCTCCCATGAGGTAATCAGTCTATTCTCAACCATTAAGGAAGCCTTGACTACTTTTCAGCTTGTTTAATCAACGGAGATTAGTTTAGCGCGAGGGACAGACATTTTCCGGGGCCCCGGCCGGGCTTATTTTTTTTATCAGTGTAAGGTAAAAAACCATTGGAAAAAAAAGCCAGGAAACGAACAACAGCAAATTGGCCGTTAATCATCTCGCTATCCCTAATTGGCGCGCTGATCGCCTGTTACTTTATTTTGGGGGATTTCAACAGTTTTGTCAAGGAAGCCTTTGACGTCTTGACCAGCGATGACGAAAAACGGGTTGAGGAATGGGTTTCTCAATTTGGCATGCTGGGGCCGCTCGTAATCGTTCTGCTGATGGTCGCCCAGATGTTCCTGTTTGTCGTGCCAAACATATTGCTTATGATGATATCAATCATTAGCTACGGACCGATCTGGGGTGCACTGTTGGCATGGTTTGGTGTTTTTGCAGCATCTTCTACCGGATATTTTATCGGACAAAAGCTTGGACATCCCCTGTTGCGCCGCATCGTCAGCGAGAAGGTCCAGAATAAGTTGATCGAATTTGTACACCACTACGGCTTTTGGGCAATCCTGGTAACCCGGATATCCTCTTTTTCGAATGATGCCTTATCCTTCATCGCCGGTGTATTGCATATGGGTTACTTCAAATACATCAGCGCTACATTGTTGGGGATCGCGCCGCTAATCATTTTACTGGCCATATACGGCAACAATGGCAAAATCGAAAAAGCACTTCTGTGGATGTCACTCATTTCCCTCGTTCTCCTCATTGGGTACATCGTGATCGATAAGCGCAGAAAGAAAAGGGGAAAAGCCAGGCATTCAGTGCATTGAATGATTGTCATTTGGGGGATTCATCTTACGGCGACAAGCAGAAACTCGCAGCTTCGTCTATGTCTCATCGCCACGAAACAAAAAAAAACCTAACTTAACCCGATGTGTTACCATAAGTCACTTACCGTAAAGCATCAAAAACTGATGGAGCATTATTCCGCTTCATTTGCGTCGATCCGGGAGGAAAATGAGATAAAACGGTATCATGAGAACGGGTTTGATTTCCTGCCCACACCTGTGGTTACCGCAGGTAAGCCGGAACTCCTTCAGGATTTCAACTGGGGACTTATTCCTTTCTGGACCAAAGACCTGGCCGGGGCCCTCCGACTGAGGACCCAGACCCTGAACTGCATCAGCGAAGAAATGTACGACAAGCCCTCCTTCAAAGACGCCGCAAAAAATCATCAGCGTTGCCTGATTCCCTGCAGCGGTTTTTATGAATGGCGATGGTTGGACGAAAAAGGAAAAAGTAAAATTCCCTACTTCATTTCATTAAAAGGAACAGACCTGTTCTCACTCGCGGGCCTGTACAGCCGTTGGCGAAATCCCGAAACAGATGCGTATCTGTACACCTACACTGTGCTCACGACAACGGCAAACAAGATGATGAGCGAAATACATAACTCGAAGCTCAGGATGCCCGTAATTATTCCGCGCGAATACGAAAAAGACTGGCTGAACAAAAGTCTTACAAAAGATGACGTCTTCGCTTTTTGCCAACCCATCGATGACTCCACGATGGAGGCCCGTACCATCAGTAAGTTGATAACGACGAAAGGAGCGGATACGAACGTCCCTGAGGTGATGGCCGCCCATCCATATGAAAAGTAAAGTATGTTAGGTGGATCATAAAATGCGTAAAAAAGGCAGTTGACGCAAATCAACTGCCCCGCCAACATAGACGATTTTATGCATTTACAGCCTGCTCTTTTTTGAACAGGGGATTTTCGTAAACGGAATCGAATACACAAACGCTGCGAATCTCGCTCATAGCGATCTGGTTGCGTTGCAGCAAAATACCGTTGAGATCGTACGGGCGCATTGTGACAATCGGCTCAAACCCGTCCGTAGAAATGCTTTCAATCCCGACAAGCAATAATCCATCGGCAATCGCGGGACAGTAAATCCCTAAAACTGTATTCGAGTCCACGCAGTTAAAAACAGCTTTTGAAATGTCCTTTCTGTTTTTAATAACTCTGATCGCAGGACCAGGCGCGGGTGAACTAAACAGGATCTTTAAGTGATTAAACATTTTTTTTTTCGATAAAGCGTGGAAGAAATAGACAAAAAGCCGCTTAAAAAAACGTACCAGCTTTATCTGCATTTACAGGCCTCCGCTCTTGAAAGCCATTGAAAGTCATAAAAAAGCGGCTGCAACCGCGTGAATTATCCAATCAAAAAAATATTAAAAGAAAAGTAAAGCGGCCGTAATACTGCCATCTTTTAAGTAAAATATAATGCCATCACAAAAAAGTGGGGATTTTATTCTATTACCTTTTAAGATAAGATTCGAGCTGCGTGCATCCTCTTAATGATTGTCAGGGAGGGTAGCCGGCTAAATTTTAAAATGGGCCTTAATAATCATGATAAAATGTGCCGACGCATTTCTCACGGGTAGTGATAAAGTGAATTGTTTCAATAATTTTGACAGATTTGAAAATAAGCACCACCACGTGAACGCCCCATCTGATGAATATTAAGAACCGCCTGATACTGATGAACTTTCTCCAGTTTTTTATCTGGGGAGCATGGCTCATTTCAATGGGCGGGTATCTTATCGTCAGTTTGAAATTTACCGGCTCTCAGGTCGGAAGTATTTATGCCACCATGGGTATTGCCTCGCTGTTCATGCCCGCGCTACTCGGAATAGTAGCAGACCGCTGGATAAATGCCGAACGTGTGCTGGGCATATGTCACATCATTGGAGCCGTGTTGCTGATTTATGCAGCACAGGTGGAAGATTATGGGACCATGTATGTTGTCATGTTGCTGAACTCAATGGTCTACATGCCAACGATTGCCCTGAACAACGCCGCTTCATATGTCATTCTGCAAAAACAAGGGCTCGATATCGTAAAGACATTCCCCCCGATCAGGGTATGGGGAACGGTTGGATTCATATGTGCCATGTGGGTGATTGATTTTGGAAAATGGACTTTGACCCCGATACAGTTTTATGTCAGTGCCGTGGCGGCGGTCGCGCTGGGACTTTATGCGTTTACTTTACCGGCCTGTCCGCCCTCCCGGATTCGCTCGGGCAGTTCTCTGCTTTCGTATCTGGGGATCGACGCTTTCGTATTATTTAAAGACATGAGGATGGCTGTGTTTTTTATCTTTGCAATGTTTCTGGGTGCCGCGTTGCAGATAACAAACACATTTGGCGAGGCATTTCTTCATGACTTTTCCGACACATATCCGGATTCATTTGCGGTCAGGCATCCCAGTATTTTGATGTCCGTATCCCAGATCTCCGAGACGCTCTTTATTCTGACAATTCCTTTTTTCCTGCAGCGTTTTGGAATAAAAAAAGTCATGCTGATGAGCATTTTTGCCTGGTCCCTTCGGTTTGCCTTATTTGGCTTCGGCAATCCGGGGGAGGGCTTCATTCTGTTGGTGCTATCAATGATCATTTACGGGATGGCGTTCGACTTTTTTAACGTTTCGGGTTCATTGTTCGTGAAGCAGGAAACTCCCAATTCGATCACGGCAAGCGCGCAGGGGCTATTCATGCTGATGACCAATGGTATAGGTGCTTTCATTGGCGGGATCCTGAGTGGCTGGGCCGTCGATCATTTTACAACGAACGGGGTAAGGGACTGGCAAAGCATCTGGCTGACATTCGCGGCATACGCGCTGATCCTGGGCCTGGTTTTTCCATTTGTATTCCGATACAGGCACGTTGCGGGACGGCCCGCAGCGAATACGGCTCACCCGGCTTAGGAGGACCATGGTTAAAAATCCCGGTATTGAGCCAAAGTGCGCGTTAACACGGGCGTGATTGAGGGAAGGAGAAGAATTAAAAACGCGAAAAAGTGAAAAAATCATATATATATCACAGTTTTTATTTTTAATCCTTGACAGAACGTTTATATTTGTTCGGAACTAGAGTTTTTAAGAGAGGGTCTTTTCTCTGGTTTCACTAACCCCAGATTTATCTGGGGTTTGTTTTTTTATTCATGCCGGAAACCTTCCCTCCCTTCCTAGCCCACTCATTAGAAACCTGAACGTTCCGGACCAGCGGATATTAATCCCATTGGGGTCTTAAAAATGATGAAGACCTCGATATTTTAACAAACGGTATTGCACTTGCTCGATGCTCATTGTTACTTGCGCGATAAAACAGTCAGATTGTGGAATGGTATCGCGAATTAGGGACAACAGAAATGGCCTTCGCCGCCGGCTTCATTTTGTTTTACCTGTTTTACCTGCTCCGGGTGGCAAGAATCGCCAATAGCCTGAAGACACCTTTTGCAACAGTGTTTATCAAACTGGGGATTCGGACAATTTATTTCGCCTTGTTCATTGTCGCGATACTCGGGCCATCCTTTGGCGGCGGCCGGAAAGAAGTAAAGTCGATTGGCAAGGACATTATGATCTGCGTCGATCTTTCCAAATCCATGGACGCTTTCGATATTCAGCCTACGCGGCTGGAAAAAATCAAATTCGAAATGAAAAAGATCGTCGAAGCATTTAACTCCGACCGGATTGGTGTCATCATTTTTGGAGCCGAGGCCTTCATGCAGTGTCCGCTTACTTTTGACCAAAATGCCCTGAACCTTTTTATTGAAACCATGAACACCGCCCTGGTCCCCTCTTCGGGAACAGACTTTGCACCTCCGCTGCGCATGGGCCTTAAAAAATTACAGGAAGAGGAAACAAAAAGCGGCCGGGCGAAATCAAAGATCATTATCCTGATCAGCGACGGCGAGGATTTCGGTGAAGAAACCAACGAAATTGTACGCGATATTGAAGATGAAAACATCAAACTGTTCACGCTCGGCGTCGGCACCGAAAATGGCGGGAACATTTACAGCGCCAACGGCCTGAAAAAAGATCGTGAAGGGAACGTGGTCATAACCCGGCTAAACAGTTCCTCCCTCCGATCGCTGGCCAACAAAACAAACGGGCAATACTTTGAGATCAACGAAAGCAAAAACGACGTTTCCCGTTTGATCAACACGATCAGCAGAATAGAAGGCGAGTTGCGGGATGCGCGCTTCGTGGATATAACAGCCAACAAATACTACTACTTTCTTGCCGCGGCCGCATTGCTTTTATTGCTTGATATATTGATACCGGTTAAAACTATGAGGATATGAAATTTCTTGTAGCCCTTGCGGTCTTGTTCTCAGCGATCACCAATGACCCGCTCAAAGTCAGCAGGATCAACAAGGCCAAATCACAAGCGAAGGCGGCGTTTAATTCCGGTGACTATCAATCCGCCATTGCAAAATACCGATACCTGATCGATACCCTCGGTGTCAAAGAGGATCCCGTTTCACTCAACCTCGCCCATGCGTACTACCTGTCAAAAGATACCGCAAATGCGTTCCCGATGTATCAGCAACTCACTTTCAGTGCTGATAAAAAAATAAGCTCGAAAGCCAATCAGCAGCTTGGCCTGATGACCAATTTGAGGGGAAAGCCGGAACAGGCCCTGGAATATTTTAAACAGGCGATCAAGTCGGATCCTTTAAATGACGATGCGCGTTATAACTACGAAATGCTTAAGAAGAAGCTGGAGCAGACAAAGCAAAAGGACGAGCAGCAAAAGAAAGACGACAAGAACAAACAGGACAATAATAAACAGGAACCGTCGGAATTTGCGAAAAAACTTAAAGAACAGGCAGACAAGCTCGTTGCAGAACGACGGTACAAGGCGGCCTATGAACTGATGGTCGATGGTCTGAAGAAGGATAAAACAGTTTCTTTTTATCAGGATTATATTACCAGAACAAAAGAAGTTGCCGACATCAACAAATAGATTTATGAAAGCTGCATTGGTAACGGCGTTATTCATTTTGATGCCATTCCTTGGCATTAGCCAGACTGCGGAAGCGACTTTTCACATTGCTTCCGGACAATATATCCACAATCGCAAAGGCGAAGCGAAAAAAACCCTGGATGATGGATTGAGGAGGTACCCCAACGATCCTAAACTCAGTGCCTTGAGGGCAAAGATCAAGGACGAAGAAAAGCAGGAGCAGGAGAACAAAGATCAGGAGAAAAAGGATCAGGAAAACAAGGATCAGAAAGAGCAACAGAAGAAGGACGACCAGAAAAAAGACGACAAGCAGCAGGAAAAGCAGGACAACGAGAAACAGGACGAAGAGCAACAGAAAGAAAACGAGAAAAAAGCCGAGCAGCAAAAAGCCGAGCAACAAAAACAGAAACAGGAAAAGGAGGACAAAGACCTCAACAACCTCGACAGGGAAAAACTTCAGCAAATGAAGATCAGCGAGCAAAAAGCGAGAATGATCCTCGAAGCGATGAAGAACCAGGAAAAGCAATACCTGCAGCAGCAAAAACGTAAATCCACGAAATCACGGGACCGGACAAAACCGGACTGGTGATTCGAACTGGCGTAGGTCGCCGAATGATATCTGAACAATATCCGGGATAAATTTAAAAGCATGTAATTCAGGTCGCAATCGATTGTTTTCCCTATTTTCGCACAAAAATTTCTAAGACGTTAAACATGAAAGAAGTTTATATCATTTCGGCGGTACGCACACCCATCGGTTCATTCGGAGGAAGTCTCGCATCATTGTCAGCGGTGCAACTGGGTTCGATTGCTGTGAAAGGCGCTTTGGAAAAAGCCCGGGTCGAAGCAAAGCAAGTTCAGGAAGTATTTATCGGAAATGTTGTGTCCGCCGGCCTTGCACAGGCACCCGCCACGCAAATTGCCGCAGGGGCGGGTCTTGGCTTCGAAATTCCGTGCACGATCGTTAATAAAGTTTGCGCTTCCGGAATGAAAGCGGTCATGTTCGGCGCCCAATCGATCATGCTCGGTCAAAACGATATCGTGGTTGCCGGCGGAACCGAAAGCATGAGCAACATCCCTTACTACCTGTTGAAGGCGCGGTATGGATATAAATTCGGAAATGCCGAAATTATTGACGGACTTCAGTTCGACGGATTGACAGACCCTTATAATCATTGCGCAATGGGCGTATGTGCAGACAATACGGCGAAAGAAATGAAGATCTCACGTCAGGATCAGGATACCTATGCGATCAATTCTTACAAGCGTTCCGCCACCGCATGGAACTCCGGAAAATTCACCGACGAAGTCGTGCCGGTTGAAATTACCGACAGAAAAGGGAACGTAACGCTGTTTAAAGAAGACGAAGAGTATAAGAACGTAACGTTCGAAAAAATTCCGGGCCTCAAGCCTGCGTTCACCAAAGATGGAACAGTGACCGCGGCCAACGCATCCACGATAAATGATGGGGCCTCTGCGCTCGTATTGGTGAGTAAAGAAAAAGCCCAGGAACTTGGGTTGAAACCCATCGCAAGAATTCGCGGCTTTGCCGACGCAGCGCAGGACCCAATGTGGTTTACCACAACGCCCTCCATTGCAATTCCGAAAGCGATGAAAAATGCAGGTATCACGGCCAGGGATGTCGGATACTATGAGATCAACGAAGCCTTCTCTGCGGTGGCGCTCGCCAATAATCAGAAACTCGGGTTGAACCCCGAATTCGTAAACGTCCATGGTGGCGCTGTGGCCCTGGGACACCCCCTCGGAGCCTCCGGTGCGCGGATTATGGCAACGCTGCTAAACGTCCTGAAACAAAACAACTCCACCATTGGCGTGGCGGGGATCTGCAACGGCGGCGGGGGCGCATCAGCGATCGTGCTCGAAATGGTGTAACTTTAGCTTGTTTCCGGCATGCGGTCCCCAATGCCGTGCATTTTTTCTTGCGAGAGGGATCTTCAGCTGATCCTTCGCCCAACCTTTAAGAATTCTCAGCATTCTAACAATTTTCATCTTCCCAATAACCCGCCAGAGACAATAAATCCGATAATGGCCTGCAATTCTAACAAGAATGCCTCCCTCCTTGCGTTATTGAAAAGCCTGTCTTAATTTTTCATTAAATCACTTCCTATGAGACTGTTCCTTTCCATTTTCCTGATCCTTGCCGCTGCGACCTTGTCCGCCCAAAACCTGGTCCGCAAATACCACGATCCGGAAAAGAAAAAATTGCAGGAGGAATATGTGGTCTCCAACAGCGACAACGAAACGATGATCGGAAAATACACCCGCTACTACGAAAGTGGCCAGGTGATGGTAGAAGGAAATTTTGAAGACGGAAAAAAATCAGGCTTGTTCACCGAGTTTCATGAAAACGGAACGCCCGCCAGGAAATTCACCTATGTGAACGGTCTGCGCCACGGGTCCGTCATCGTTTATGACGAAGATGGAAAACCGGTTCAAAAGGCATATTATCAGAACGACATCCTCACAGACAGTATCCAGAGTTATTTTGACAACGGGAACATCCGCGGCAGGACCTATTTCCGCCACGGAAAACCCGATGGTGTCATCAAAGAATATTTTTCCAATGGAAATGTCAGGAAGGAGATCATGTATGAAAAGGGGAAGCCCAACGGGATCACCAGGACGTTTTACGAAGGCGGCAAAGTGGAGACGGAAGGCAATTACGAGAACGGGATCCTCAAAGGATTTTACAAAACCTATTACCCGAACGGTCAGCTTCAGACCGTTTCCACAATGGAGCATGGTTCAAAAAACGGACAGTATAAGTCATACGACCGGGAAGGCCATTTGATCCTTGAAGGGAGCTTCATGGAAGGCAAACTTCATGGCGCCAACACCGGATATTTTTCAACGGGCGCGGTTCAACACCGGTACACGTATGAGCAAGGTAAAAAATCCGGGACCAATTTCGATTATTATCCTGATGGAACAGTCAAACTCAAGGAAGTCGTCTCCCGGGACCTGATCGACAGGCAACAATTTAGTTATGACGAAAAAGGTAAACTGATCTCCGAAAAGTCATTTCAGAATGAGACGCCATCCGGCGAGTGGACCACCTATTTTGAGGACGGTAAAACGGTACGGTTAAAGGAAACCTACGTAGCTGGCAAATTAAACGGCGTTCGATACACATACTTCCCGTCGGGAAAAATTGCCCGGGAAGAGACGATGAAGGCGAACATGATAACAGGTCCCGTAAAGGTGTATAATGAGGCGGGAATCCTTGAGATTTCGGCGGAGTACCGCTCGAACAGGAGACACGGTCCCTATATCGGCTACCATCCGAACGGAAAGATGAGCGAACAGGGCGAATATGCGGCGGATAAAAAACATAAGGAATGGAAAGAATATGATGAGCAAGGAAATTTGAAGAGAACGCTTATTTTTAGGGCTGGAAACCTGGTAGAGACCCGGGAAGAAAAAAACAATGCAAGCGATCAAAGAAACTAATTTCACTTTTCCGGGCCAGACTGGTTTTTATCGCGGGAAGGTGCGCGACGTTTATTATTTCGGAAACCTGATGGCAATGGTAGCGACTGACAGGATCTCGGCTTTTGATGTGATACTGCCCCGCGCCATTCCTGACAAAGGCCGCGTACTGAACCAGATCGCCGCGTTTAACCTCAGCGCAACAAAAAGTCTTGTCCCCAATTGGGTTATCTCAACCCCGGATCCGAACGTAACCCTGGGTTTCAAATGTGATCCGTTCCCGGTTGAAATGGTTGTTCGGGGTTACCTCGCCGGGCATGCCTGGCGCGAATACAAGGCGGGCAAAAGATGGCTGTGCGGAGTTGCACTTCCGGAAGGTCTCAGGGAAAACGATAAGCTTCCGCAGCCAATTATCACTCCGACTACCAAGGCAAAAGTTGGTCATGATGAAGATATTTCCCGAGACGATATTCTCATCAATGGATTGATCAGCGAAGAAGACTATAACATCCTGGAAGATTACACCCTCAAACTATTCAAAAGGGGTTCGGAGCTGGCCGCCGCACGCCGGCTTATACTCGTGGACACGAAGTACGAATTCGGAAAACACAATGGCAAAGTTTACCTGATAGACGAAGTACATACTCCCGATTCATCCCGGTATTTCTATGCTGAGGGTTATGAAAATCGACAGAAAACTTCGGAACCACAAAAACAGCTCTCGAAGGAGTTTGTGCGTCAATGGTTGATTGAGAATGGATTCCAGGGCCATGACGGCCAACAGGTTCCGGATATGACTGACGAAATTGTCGCCTCAATATCAGCTCGTTACAAAGAACTTTACCTGCAGGTGCGCGGCGAATATTTGCCGGAAATAGACTACAGTACGATCCTTCCGCGGATCGCAGAAAGCATCATTAATTCGATAAATTCAGTTAACTTGGAAACTGAAAAAAAGTAACGAATTGCTGATTTAATCAAGACACATGAAATATACGATCGATAAGCAGGAAAAATATAGTTTGTTGCGGCTTCACGAGGAAAAACTTGATTCAAGCGTCGCTCCAAATTTGAAATCAGAGTTGATTACACTCCATGCCGAAGGCGTTCGCAACATCATCCTGGATCTCTCCGAGGTAAAATATACCGATTCGTCGGGTTTAAGCGCGCTGCTGGTCGGCAACCGAATCGTTCAGGAGGACGGGGGCATATTTGTGCTCACGTGCCTGTCCGACCATACGATGAAACTGATCCGGATCTCACAACTGGACAGTGTATTGAATATTCTGCCAAAAGTAGAAGAAGCGATCGATGCGGTATTTATGCACGAAATTGAAAAAGACCTGAAGGATACGGAAAATAACTGACCGCTCCTGTCCTTTAGAGTGAATGACCAAAGCTTTTGTTTTGGTCATTTCTTTTTTGTTTGTTATTTGACGCGGGAATGATTCGCCTTTGAGCTTCAAAATAACGATACTGGGTTCCAGCGGTACATTGCCGGCATACGGAAGATTTCCATCCTCCCAACTTGTTGAAGTCCAAAACAGGCATTTCCTGGTCGATTGCGGCGAAGGCGCACAAATGCAATTGATGAAGTTCCAGGCGAATCTGCATCGAATCAATCATATTTTCATCAGTCACCTCCACGGAGACCATTATTTGGGACTGATGGGACTGATCTTTACGATGCATCTCCTGCGACGCACAAACGACCTGCATATTTACGGTCACCGCGGACTCAATGAGATCATCACCACCCAATTACGATACTCCCAGTCGGCGCCGGGTTTTAAACTTGTCTTTCATCAGCTGGAGAAGGATGAGACGAGGACCATTTATGAAGATGACGCCCTGACCATTGAAACCGTTCCGTTGATCCATAAGTTGACGTGCTCGGGATTTATTTTCCGCGAAAAGGAAAAACCGCGGCGCATTGACAAGGAGAAATTGCCATCCGGACTCCTGATCCAGCAGATCGTGAACCTGAAACGCGGTGAGGATGTGGTCGACGCAGAGGGGAATCTCATACACAAGAACAGCGACCTGACCCTTCCGCCCCGAAAATCGCGCAGTTATGCCTATTGCGCTGATACGGCGTATAACGAACAACTGATCGAAAAACTGCACGGCATCGACCTGCTTTACCACGAAGCGACATTCACTGCAGATGAAGCGTCAAAAGCTGCGGATACACTTCACAGCACCGCCACCCATGCGGCGATCATCGCGCAAAAAGCGGAAGTAAGCAGTTTGCTGCTGGGACATTTTTCGGCGCGTTATAAAGATCTTGAGCCTATACTCCAGGAGGCAAGAACAATTTTTCCTTCATCGCAACTGGCCGTGGAGGGCAGCACATTTACAATAGACGATTAATGGAAGTAACACTAGAACAGAAACGGCATCGACTGCTGATCGTATTGTCCGGGATTTTTATCACAAACGCGTTGCTGGCGGAGATCATCGGCGTAAAGATCTTTTCCGCAGAATCAACGGTCGGGCTGAATCCCGCGAATCTGAACATCCTCGGTTTCACCATGGACTTTAACCTTACCGCTGGTGTGCTCATCTGGCCCGTGGTCTTTATCACGACAGACCTGATCAATGAATACTTTGGCAAACCCGGAGTCAGGAAGATCAGTTATCTGACGGTGGTGTTAATCGCTTATGCCTTTGTGATCGTTTTCTTCGCAATCCGGCTACCCGGTGCAGAATTTTGGCGGGAAGTCCAGGAGCCTGACGGCTCGACTTTCAATATGGACCTTGCTTTCAACCGCATCATGGGCCAGGGACAGCGGATCATCATCGCCTCGCTCACCGCGTTTCTTGCGGGTCAGCTCGTTGATGTATTTGTATTTCACCGTTTGAGAAGGGCGACCGGCAGCAAATATTTATGGCTCCGGGCAACTGGCTCGACGGTAGTCTCACAGCTTGTGGACAGTGTTGTTGTGTTGTTTGTCGCCTTTTATGGCGTCTTCGAAACGCGATTCATCGTCTCTATCCTTATCACCAATTACCTTTACAAGTTTGCCGTCGCTGTGCTGCTAACGCCAGTGGTGTACCTGGGACACTCCATGATTGACAATTACCTCGGGAAGGCAGCCGCCGATAAAATGGCCGAAAGCGCCGCCAATGACAGCAAAAGCCTCTTTTAGAACCTGTCGACTTTTAAATCTGACACCGGTGGCATGACCCTGCGTATGTTGTCACAGATCACCGCGGTGGCGATTGCCGCGTTCAGGGACTCAGCATAGCCATAGCGTGGGATCGTAACCCGGTCGGTGATGAGGGCTGCTACATCGGCGCTGATGCCGTGTGACTCGCTGCCGATCACGATCAAACCCTCGCCTCCAAAACTCACATCATGGACATTTTTGCCTTCGAGGAATGCGCCGAAAATTCTGGCCCGGACACGTTGTAAATACTCGGTCAGCACTGTGTAATAAATATTAACCCTTGTAAAGGACCCCATGGTGGCACTGATCACTTTCGGGTTATAAAAATCCGCAGTTTCGGGAGAGGCAACGATCTTTCGTATGCCAAACCAGTCAGCCGTGCGGATAATCGTTCCGAGATTGCCGGGGTCATGAATATCATCCAGCACAAGGGCAAATTCACCGGCAGCAATTTCAAGCGGATTGTTGGCTTTCATACGCGCAACTGCCAGCGCAGCGTTATTGCTCTTGTATTCCCCGACATTCGCTAAATCGCTTTCGGTAACAGTGATCACTTCAACGCCCATCCTGATCGCATGGCCTTCCATAAACTGGTCGGTGGCGAGGACCTTAAGTACTTCAAAATCAGATGCTAATAATTCCTGTACGCTTTTTGCCCCTTCTACAGTAAAACATTGCTCCTGTTTTCGGTATTTCTTTACTTGCAGGGATTTAAGGAACTTGATATTGGCTTTTGAAAGCATTTCTTGCGATTGAGTACATCGAAAAATAGATATTTTCTTTTGATCCTTCTACCGCTGCTCTTCACAGGATGTGCAGGAACGCGGTATTTGAAGGAAAATGAAAAAATTCTTGTATACCAGAATATTCAGGCTCCATCGAATGTGGACGAAGAAGCATTGCGAAACCTGTATGTCCAGAGAACAAACCGGAAGATCCTCGGCGTCAAATTCAAGAAGATCCACATCGGAATACCGCTTTACGTCGAAATGTATTACCTGGGACTGCGTAAATATGACAGGAATAAATTCGTCAGGAAAAAACAACGCGTTCAGGCCAAGTTTGATACGCTGATCAGCCGGACGCACGACCTGAAACGAAGGAACAACCTGCAGTTCAGAAAACAAAAGAAAATTGACAAGTACGATTCGCGTATCGAAAATGGCAATCAGTTTATGCAATGGGGCGAACCAATCGCCATCTACGACAGCGCCAAGCTTCACGGGACCGTTGATCGCTTTACGAATTATTTGTTTGCGGAAGGGTATTTCCACAACCGCGTCACAACCAAAGTCTCGACCTTCCTGCGGCGGGTTTCGGTCACCTACAAGATCGAAACGGGTGCCCCTTACATCATCGACTCTCTTATTTACAGCGTTCGCGATTCTACTGTGCTGAGCATCCTGAAAGCAAACGAGGCGGAAAGCAAAGTCAAAGTCGGTGACCGTTATCAGGAGGATAACCTGAGTGACGAACGTGAAAGGATCGACCTGATGCTGAAGGATAAGGGTTATTATGATTTCAGCCGACAGTATATAGATTTCTGGATCGACAGCTCTATTTTGAAAAACAATCGCATTGCCCTGGCAATCCATATCAGCAATCCGGCACGGCGGGGTTACCATAAACAATTCACGATCGATTCCGTCAGGTTTACAACGGATGCGGGTGTAATGAAAAAAGGCCGGGAACGGCAGAGCAGAACATACCGCGATATACAGTATAACTATTTCGAAGACCTTTACAGCTTAAAGATACTCAGTCAGCGTTTGTTTGTTTTTCCCGGCAACTATTACAACAGGACAAACACGTTCAACTCACAACGGCAACTTGCCAACCTCGATGCGTTCAAATTTGTCAGGATCATTTACGACACCACCGGCGGAAGATTTATTGCCAATATTTTTACCAGCCCCCTCGAACGTTATGAGTGGTCCAACGAAGTTGGCCTGAACATCACGCAGGGATTCCCCGGTCCGTTTTACAACATCAATTTCAAGAAGCGCAACATCTTCCGCGGTCTTGAAAATTTTGAATTGAACGGCAGGATCGGAATCGAAGGAGTTGCTTCCTACTCGGATGATCTTGACGTTTACGCCAGTACCGAGGTTGGAACGAATGCGTCGCTGATCTTTCCGCAGTTCCTTTGGCCGATGCGCGACGCCACTCAGATCAGGTTTGGTAAATACAATCCGAAGACGAGGTTATCGCTGGGCTATTCCTTCACGGACAGGCCGGAGTATAAACGAAGCTCAACCAACCTTTCCAACACCTACAGCTGGGAAAATAAACGCAGCACACAGTATTCCCTTGCGTTGACGAGCATCAGCTGGATCACTTCGGAAATCAAAACGGATTCGTTCGCCTACCAGCTCAGAAAACTCGACAGTCTCGGAAACTACAACCTGGTGCGTTCATTCAATCCTTCGTTCGTCAGCAGCATGACTTTCGGCATTACCTGGAACCGGGATTACGGAACAACCTTTGACAAGAACGCGATATTTATCCGCGCGCAGTTTGAGACAGGCGGAACGTCGTTGAATTTCATTGACCCTTCTATCATTACAAAGCGCGGTTTGCAATATTTCAAATACCTGCGTTTCAATTTCGATGTCCGGCGATTGAATGTGATCAATAAGTGGTCGACACTGGCATACCGGATAAACACGGGGCTGGCTTACTCCTACGGCTCAAACCGGTCATTGCCCTACGAAAAATTCTACTTCGCGGGAGGTAGTAACAGCGTCCGGGCATGGAGGCCGCGACGGCTCGGGCTCGGCAGCGTGCCGCCAGCCATCAGTACCGACGCAACCGAAGACGGAACTTTCAATTACCAGTTTGAAAAACCGGGCGAGATCCTGCTTGAAGCCAGCATTGAAATGCGCAGAAAACTTTTTGGATTCATCGACGGCGCGGTTTTTATTGACGCCGGAAACGTATGGGCTTTTCGAAAGGCTGTTCAGGAGGAGGGAAACTCCCAATTCAACCCGCAAACATTTTACAAGGAACTTGGTATCGGCACCGGATTCGGATTACGGTTTGACTTTACGTTTTTGATCCTGCGTTTTGACGTGGGCATAAAAGCCTACGATCCCGCCCGTGAACCCGGCGACCGTTTTGTGCTCGACAAAATGAAATTCCTGGGACCATTTGCCGACGAAATCGGGGAAAATGAATACATCAATATTCGCGAGCCGGTGATTTATAATGTGGGGATTGGTTATCCCTTCTAATCGTACATCGTTAATCGTACGTTCCGGGTAGAGCGAATTGTTACCGCCTCGCTCCCCCACAGACCCGTACGAGCGGATTTCCCGCATACGGTTCTTCTGCTCACGGCTTCGCTAAAATGTAAGAGTGTCGAATGTTCGGTTTAAGGAG
>Ga0196981_1000197_pt1 | contig 41612 bp, 72 predicted proteins | sample S3_2013CmetaG_FD_155462 | JGI IMG/M metagenome (GOLD analysis project Ga0196981, IMG submission 155462) | Soil microbial communities from Anza Borrego desert, Southern California, United States - S3_20-13C | ecosystem: Environmental > Terrestrial > Soil > Desert | place: USA: California... | reverse complement strand
TGGATTTTGAACGGATGGAGGGAAACACTAGCTCTCCCCCTTCCGACAATTCCCACACCCCTCTCAGCGCTTCGAGGGCTTGCTTCGAGAGCGGCACATCAAACTCGCGCCGCATCTTCATCCTCTCAGCAGGCACTCTCCACACCGCCTTCGGCCAGATGATTTCATTACGCTTCATCAGCCGCAGCTCGACAGGACGGGTCATCGTAAGGGCCAACACTTGCAGCGCAGCTCTCAGGGTGGGCCACCCATCGTAGGCCTCTATCGACGCCATGAGCCTGCCAAACTGCACTTCGTCAGTGATGGCAGGACGGTGTTTGACCACAGGCTTTAGCAGAGAGCCCCGCAGAGCAAACGTCGGGTCGTTCTCGACTTTGAGGTTTGCAATGGCGTGGCGGAAGACCGAACCAATCACCCCTCTTAGCCGTCTAGCCGTGTCCCGCCGTCCGCTCTTCTCGATGCCTTTCAGGACACCGAGGATTTCAGCAGCCGTAATTTCCCGCAGGGGACGCTTCCCTAACGGGGAGGCAAGGTCGAGCAGGAGCCACCGATTTTTTTCCATCGTGGCCTCAGCAGCACTTTCGGCTTCGAGCTTGGACAGGTACTCTGCAGCCGCATCCGCGAACAATCCCGCCGTGGCGGTCTTGACCTTTTCCTCTTGCCTTTGGGCCGCTGGGTCATTTCCGCCGCGCAGTATTTTCCGCGCGTCGTCCCGCTTTTCCCTCGCCTCGTCCAACCCAACTTCGGGATAGGAACCGAGCGAGAGCATCTTTTCGACGTTGTGGAAGTGATACCGGAACCGCCACAGCTTCGAGCCACTGGGCATCACGAGCAGCGACAGACCGTTCCCATCCGAGAGCTTGTACGGCTTCTCTTTGGCGACGGCCCGCAGGACTTCTTGTCGAGTGAGCATGGGTAAGCGCCTCCGAGATGAAGAACGAGCTACCCACCATTCTACCCAGCTTTGGAAAGTCGTACCAACGGCACGGATGTTTTACGGCGTGCCATCGTCCCAGCGTTCAAGGCTTTGCAGCACTTAACGAAAAGTGCGCTGGTGTTCTTTCAAGTCTCACGATGTTCTATGCTGTGTGGTGCCCAGGGGCCGACCGTATCTGACCGTCTAAGCACTTGCAGCGGCTTGTTTTTCGCGTTCGACCACGCGGCCTACCCACCTTCCCTACCCACGGTTCCCTAAGTCCCATTATGTGGCAACGGAGCGGTATTATGCGCCCAGAGATTCGGGGGCGCTCATGGCTGATGCAACGTTATGGCCGGTAATTGTTGGTGGCGCGATAGGTGTCTTCGGCACCGTCATTGGCGGTTGGCTTTTGGAGACTCGAAAGCAGAACGCTGAGAAACGGAAGAAGCGGGCAGAAAAGTTTGAAGAGATGATTGCGGCTATCCATGAGCATTCTCATTGGTTGGACACAGCCCGCAGCATTCGTATCTTCGCTAAGGAAGCGGAACTGGGCGTAAATCCGATCACAAAAGTACTGGCGATTTCGGCAATCTATTTTCCTGAGTTCTACGACGAGCTGAAGGAATTGGATTTAGCGGCAGGCAAGTTCGAGTCGTGGATATTTGAATCGGCACAAAAAAGGCTCGACGGCGACCACAATTTCCGCGAGGGCCACATCGAAGCGTATGACTCATACGGCAGAAAGCGGATGAACATTCTCGATGTACTGAGAAAGTTTGCGGCCGAAGAATTCAAGTAGGCGCGAATACCGCCCGAACCTTTATACCCGAGCCGCTCCTATTTTGAGGATGTCATTCATTACGTCGTCCGCGATACGTCGGCAAAAGTAATAGAACGAACCACCAGCCTGAATATCTAGCTCGATTTCAGTAATGACAGCGACACGTCTCCATCCACCAACCATGACCTCAACCTTAATCGTATCTGCATGAATGGATGGATACGTCAGGAAATTCTCTTTGTAGACCTCGAAGCCGACCGACACTCCCAGCCTTCGCTGGAGCTCATCTCGAAAACGCTCCAGTATGTGCTGGTTCTCTTCGCTTAACTTGTATGCCTCTTTCAGAGGCGGCAACTCACTCTTCTCATCTTTCATGATTCTTACGTTCGAACCTGTGCCCCGCTAGTCGCAAAGGCACAGACGCGAACGGACTAGCTAATAGACTTTAATTCAAGCACGGGTTGGAAAACGCGCAAGCCCGCACCTGTGGACACCGGGCACCGAACCACCGCCCGAAGATGAACAAAGGTGGGTAGCACTCGCAGACAAGATGAGAACGCTACCCACGCTCCTACCCATGTTCTACCCATGCTTCTGCGAACATGAGGCCACATCGCAGAACATCTCAGGGGAATACGGGAAACCAACTACGGACACTTGGGTGGGTAGAAAGCTCTGGTGCCCAGGGGCCGCGTCGAACTAGGAAGATAACCTCTTACACTTCCTCACAAATTCGCCTAGCGGCACACCCGCTACCCACCTTCACTACCCACCTTCCCTAACAGGCAACATGAGAGTACATGGCGAACCTTCCCTCATGTGCTCTTACACGCTACATTCACCGCACTCACGGCATTCCGCCGTGGGCTAACCAGAGAGACTGTGCACAGGCTCCGAGAGGACGCCATGCACAAATCCCGAAGGTTGGTCTACTACTCGGACTTAAAAGAAAGGTGGAACATCACCTACTGCCGCGTACATCTCCGACGACTGATGAAGGCGATGAAGTTTCCTCAGTGTCATCGACAGCCAGGTACTTCGCGCATTTGCTGGTACGAGGATGAAATCGAAGCGTGGGTCAACAACCTTCCAGCTCCGAGTTATTTTTAAGTGTATGCCCCTAGCGGGGTTCAAATTAGGCCGATGGAGGTTGCAAACTCTGTCGGCCTTTTTCTTTCTAGGTACACGCCTGTGCTATCGCTACGGCTGTTCTACCTTGTAGCGACACTTGCAAAGACGGCTATTGCCGCTTTCACGTTGCTATCGCTTACGTTTCCGCACCTGTTCGCGTGGCCTATCAGCCCCGACCCAATCCCCTGACTTCGTCTATATAGCGCGTGCTCGCAAAACTTTGCGAACCCGACGCTACCGCCGACCACGACGTGCTCCGTATACCACTACACACGCGGGACGCAGCGGATTGGGTCGGGGCTTACGCCCCAGACGAACAGGATGCGGACAGGTTATAATTACAAGTGGACTGCACATTTAGCGGTGGCGCGGCCCGTGAGCATTTCCTGACAAGAGGCGGGCTCTACTCACCGACAACCGCACCACCCATGCTACTAATCGGCCACGCCGACAAAACCCGTGAGGCAATCGCTAACGCTCCGTCCAGCTTTCTTTTGATTGCCGACGACACCTCACTGTTTGAAGAGCATTTCCCCCGTGCAAAAGTTTTTGACGTTCATCAGCACAGCTTCAATCCCCTCAGGGGAATTGATGACATTAGGGCCAGAGAATTTGCCGAGGCCCTGTACCCCGACAAGGATTTGATGACCTACCGCAACGGCAAGCGGGCCTTGACCAGAATGTTTCTCGAAGCCTCGCGGCTCGACAAGCTCCCCGCGATTAAGCACTCAGGCTACGATGACGCCAAAGAGACTGTTGACGATTTACTGCTTTCACCAATCGCAAGACGGGTACTGTGCAACCCCACCAACTTTTCCTTCAAGGGTGTAGTGTTAGCCCGCTTGAACCGAGCGGAGCTGGGGGATTACCTCTGCAAACTCTTCTCCGTTTTGCTTATCGGACAAGTTAAACGACACGTCATTGTCCTTGATGGAGGGTATCATCTGCGGGACTTTCACACTTCACTGGTTTGGCAGGAACGGCTCACCGTAGGGCTACGCAACCTCTCCGACGTATCGGACACGCTCAAGGACGCCCTGCTAACCATTAAGGACAAGCGCATTTATAGGACATCCAGGCGGGATGCGGAGGAACTAATCATCTACACGAAACACACCGAACCGCGTAATCTCTACCAGCAAACGGGCGACAACTTCGAGCTGGGGGAGTAGGTGCACGTTCTCGTTGGCCTCATCATTGCCTTTCTTGTCGGCCTCGTGGTTTGGGAGCGCAACCACGAGAGCATAGCTAGTTTCTTCATCGTCGTCGCATTTCTCATTCTCATTGCTGTAGTGATAGCGGCGTTTATAGGCTTCGTGGTCTGGACGAACAATCTTCACAAAAAGGAAGCTGAGAAACAGGAGCACGAGCGCAGGCTTGAGGAGAGCCGAGCGTTTGATGCGAGAATGCTTCGTGAGAACATCGACCGCACACAGCGTCTCTATGAGAGAGCTAACCGTCAGTATCTTTCTTCACTGGATTTCACCGACCTAGTGCGGCTTCGGCTTGAGGAAGCTGTAAATCGCGCCCAACTCTTCGTCCCTGAAAACATTTGGGAGCTGATGCTTCGCGCCACCAAATTCATCTACGAGCACACCATTCCCAACACAGAGCTCCCACCCCCGACAGCCGACCACCCCGACACGCTCACCGAACTGCAAATGAAGTACCAGCCGTTTGCAGATTTTGCAGCCGCTTATGGTGATGAAAAGTACGCTGATGCCTTTGTGCGCGCGTTCATGCCGTACCTGCGGCAGTTTCCCAAGTCACCCGAAGCGCACCAGTTTGAAATACCCATCACTGACGTGGTGGACGTGAAGAGTTTGGCGTCAGAAATTATCGTCCCGTTCATGCGCCTCGGCTTCAAAAACCCCGCCGCCGTTCACGCCTTAGAGGGAGCCAAGAGCGCATGGATGGAAATGGGCGGCAAGGGAGAACTCATTTACCCTTCTCACTATGAAGGTGAGCAGGACGTTCCGACCCTGTATCTGCACCCCATGTTGCAGCCGCTCTTTTGGGTTGACGTGCCGTGGGGACTGACCGACCAAGCCAGAACCCAGCATCACAGAGCCTTAGGAGCCCCAGGCTCAGGGAAGACGACCTATCTCAGCCACTACATCCTCCACGACCTTCCGAAAGTAGCAGAAGGCAAGGCAAGTATCGTAGTGTTAGACAGCCAAAGACTTGCGAGACAAATTCCCCATCTTGAAATCTTCGCTAAAGACCATCCCCTTTACGAGAACATCATCATCGCTGACGCCGACCCCAATTACGCCCTCGCTCTCAATCCTTTTCAAATCAAGAACGAGAAAGGGGAGCGCGACATCTCCACGGGGGCTGACATTCTGACCTACGCCCTCTCAGGAATGACTGAGGACGGTTCGACCGACATTATGACCGATGCGCTCGGCTGGATTATCCGTGGGGCCGCCTATCACCCCGACGCCTCGCTCGAAGTGCTCAAGGAGTTTTTCAAACCCCAAGCTACCAAGCGCCGCCAGTATCCTTTTCCTGAGTTGTACGGCCAGCTCGACGCCGACACCCGCTATTACTTTGACGTGGCTTTCAACAACGTCGCGCCCCAAACCAGCAACGCCATTTTGAACCGCCTCATGGCCCTCACGAACAACCGAGCACTTCACCGGATGCTCAATGCCTCGACCTGCAATCTCAACCTCATCTCCGAATTGCACAATGGGGGCAAAGTGCTGTTCATTGACGCCGACCAGTCTAAGTTCTCCCCGAAGGGGGCTGAGGTGTTCGGACGGCTCTTCATTGCCTTTCTCTCCAAGCTGGTTGACCGCCGAGGGGCACACTCCGAGCGAAGTCTGAAGCATGTGTTTGTCGTGATAGACGAGGCGCACGACTACATCAAAACCGACGCCCGTTTCGCTTCAATGTTGGTCAAAGCCAGAAACAAACGGGTGTGTCTGACGGTGGCCCATCACAACGACGGGCAGATACTCAATCCCCAGACCAAACACTCTCTGCAACACGACGTGTTTATTAGGTCTTACTGCACCTCACGAGAACTGGACGACGGCACGCCCATCCCCGAACCAGCCCGCATCGAGACCGGCCCGCCTGACCGTCCGCGAGTGAGAACCGTTCCATTCAAAAAGCTGGATTGGGAGCGCGACTTTCCGCAGATGACCAACGCGCAGTATCACGAACTGCGGCAGCTGATTTTTGAGAAGTACGGCGACCAGAAGAAAGACCCCGAAGTGAACATCACGGAACACCACGTATAGCCGTGGTACACTTAGACACATGGCGGCCTTCGACCGCTCTACGCACTTTCTTTACAAGGAGGTATGAAGCGACGCTCCCGATTTTTTCCTACCAGCAAGGGTCAACCTGTCCACGGCTCGAAGCACCAGCTCGCCGTGTTGGACTTGCTTCAACAGTACGACTGCCTGCCCGCTAACTACATTAGGGCTTCTCTTCCGAACACCTACACGCAGAAGGTCGTCAACCTTCTCAATCAGGAGGGCTATATCGGCGTTCCTGAGGAAGCCAAGCACCACATCAACGCCCGCTACCGCCCGACCATTTATGAAATCCGGCCGAAGGGTGAAGCGCTCTTGGCCAAGCACGAGATGTGGCGAGGCCGCGAGAAATCTACTGGCCACTTCCGCCACAAGCACATGGCCTCTGTGATTGAGTGGTCATTCCGCCACGCCAATCCTAAGTACCGCTACAAGACCCAGGACGAGATTATCTCTCGCAGCCCGTGGAAGCCGACGAAGGACGACGCGAACCCCGCGCACGTCCCCTTGAGCACGAGCAAGATAATTCCCGATGGGCCGCTGTTCGGCTACGAGCTGGACGGGACTTCTATTCATTTTCACGGCTTCGAGGCTGACCGAGGCACCGAGCCTCTTACGTCCCAGTTCGACCGCCAGAATATTTCTCTGAAGGTTCGCCACTACGCCGAGTACCTGCGGAAGAAGATTTACTCAAAACGCTATGGCTTAGGACGTATCTCAATTCTTTTCATCACCCTCTCCCATTCACGGGCGCAGGGCATTCAGGCAGTTATAGAACAGGAGGCAAAAGATGTAGCAGAGCACTTCCACGTCAAAGCAATACCCGACTTCAAAGATGCCTTTCCACCGCCGACAGGCCACATGGCCGAGGAGGATTGGTTGGACGGGTTCAACATCTTCCGCACATTGGAGAGTGCCTATGAAGAACGACAAAGCCGAGCGCGTGTACGAGCAGGTTAAGAAAATCAAGGAAGCCGAAGCCGAACTCGAGAAAATCTTTGGCGAGGCCAGGCGCGGCCGTCCCCCCAAGGGAGAGAGCAATGAGACGGGCGTGGAAACCGAGACGTGAGGACGAGTACCTCGTAGACCTCTTCCTCACCCTCCTCGAAAGACTGTCTCCCGAAGGTCGCAAGAAACTCGAATACGTCCTCAAGCACTGGTTCTAGCCCCCTTCGGGGGGCTTTCTTTTGTAAATTCGGTCTAACACCTTTTCACTCAGTGTGCGCTCTTTGGGGGCTTCATAGGGAGCTTGCGGTGCTTCAGCCGCATATGCCATCGGTTGAGCAACGGGGGTTTCCTTCTCAGGCTGAAACAGGATTGAACCCCACTCTCGCAAGGCGTCCATATTTACATCCGAGGGACGGACGTAAAACTCGCCTCCATAGTTCCACTTGTAGTCCGCAGGCAGCGTTGCCGCTCTCGACAAGGCGATGCAGTACGGCCCCACAGGATAGCTCTCTCCCGTTGGTGTGGTGTAAATCTCCCGCTTGCTGTTATCAGCGAATAGGTGGACGAGTTGGCTTCCCGCAAACGGTTCTTCTTTTAAGAACTCTTTGAGCCGGATGCGAGATGCCCCCGCCCGTTGCCCCGCCTCCAAAACAAGGCCAGCTACCACGCCGCCGAGCGCGGCCAGAAGCACCATCACTGTTGCTGAGATTTCCATCCACCATGTGCCCCACCAAACAAACAGGCACAGGAGTAGGAAGACTGCTGACAAGACTTTGAAACTGAAACTGACGTACCCCTTGCGATAAGGAAATTCTGCCTCGTGCAGTTCAAGCCAGCTCTTCGGAAGCAGCTTGCGTTTCCAGATGAGATACCCCACCACCAACGCGCCACCGAAGCCAACAAAAATCTGCACCAACTCCCACCACATACGCACGCCCCAATAAAAATGCCCCTCGCAGGATAGCGAGAGGCGGGAGGCTTGGGGAGGGGCTTAGTCGCCGTCCTTCGGCGGAAACAGCACGAGCTTGCCATCGACGGGCAGCGCGTCGAGCTGGATAGAGATGCCGTCCTTGGCGACGTTCCACGCCGCGCCGATGCGGGTGTAATACGTCTGCCTGTCGCCACCTTCGCGTGAGACGAAAACGTGGTAGTCGGGCCGTTTGTTGGCCATGACGTCCTCCTTTGGGGTTGCAGTCCACCTTCATTATACGTGGTAAAATTATCCTAGTGGCTCTTATCCCCAGAGGAGGATGTCGTGCCCTATATCGACTTCAATGAGTTGAAAGCGGCCTTGCCAATCGACCAAGCCGCCGAGCTGCTTGGGCTCACGCTCAAGCAGGAGGGTTCTCAGTTTCGCACCGCCTGCCCCAAGTGCCAGAGCGGCGGAGACCGAGCCATAGTGCTCACCCCTTCAAAGGGGCTGTACTACTGCTTCTCGTCCAAGAAGGGCGGGGATGTAATTGGCCTCGCGGCGCATGTCTTGGGCGTCAAGGACGCCGACGCCGCGCACTACCTCGCCAACCAGCTCGGCACGGAAACAGTACCCGATAGGGATACTGTACTGATTAGCAAGAGCCGTGCCACAGCTCCACAGAAGACCGAGGGCGGGAAACAACCCGCCCCATTCGACCCGCAGAAGTTCGCGGCGAAGCTCGTCTACTCTGAGGAGGTGAAGGAGCTGGGCATCTCGGAGGAGGACGCGGCCAGGCTAGGTGTGGGCTTCCACCCGCAGCGCAAGAAGGTCTACTTCTGCCTGCGAAATCCGGACGGGAGCACGAGCGGCTACGTTTCTTTCGTTGGCCAGCTCTCGCTCCCGCCGCAGTGGTTAGTCTCCGCTCGGAACGTCGTCGCTCTTCGCAGGGCTTGAGCCGTCCTCAGGGGCGGCTTTTTCTTTCTCAGCTTCACTGGCTGGCTTTTCTTTCGGCCCGTACTGCTTGGCCATCTTCTCCGCCATGTACTCTCCCTTCTCTGGCGTGATGTTGTCGTGCAGCCAGTCATTCAGCCTGCCGAGGTAGTCCGAGCGAGAGCGCACTTTCTTCCCCTCTCGCCACCTCGTCTCTCGGTAGACGTACACATGCTCACCGATTTTGCGTTCGCGGATGAATGCCATCTAAGACCTCCTCGCACAACACGGCAATCGGCCGCACGGTTTTGGTTTTGCACTTGAAACACCAGCCGTTTTCTCTCTCAAACAAACTGCGGCTGTGGGGGACTTCATACGAGCAGCCGTTGATGCAGATGGAAGACTGGTAGCGTTCAGGCGTTAGGTAATCGAACAGTTCTTTGAACATCGCTCCTCTCCTTTCGAGAGTGAGCATCGGCTGTAGTGGTGTGAGCAGGAAGAGAACGCGAGGAGACATCGTGAACGTGGGGCAACCAGTCGCAGAATATGGCTCTGTTGAGCCACGCTTCGCTATCCCCAGCTCGTCAGGTGAAATTCCAATCCCGAGCTATACTGAGAGCATATTAGCTAGTGCGTTTGAGTGTGCGCCTGTACTAGCGGGCGCACGTTCAAGCGGAAGAATATGCAGCAAGAAGCTTGGGCTATTGTTTTGAAGGGCACAGAAGACATCCCTTACACGAGTGCGCCCGAAATGTTGGGTGGCGGCTCGATTTATCAGGTCTACACTTCTGAGGCCGACGCAAAGGCCTTTTGCCGTGTGCCGTTTGCTGACGCCACTTACGAAGTAAGGCCGTGCATCATCACTATCACTAACTAACGTCTCACAATCTGTGTTGTGCGACGTATTGACCAACTATGAGAATTGCAGACTACGAAGAGACATTCAGAGGGGCTGTCCACGATATTCTCCAACAAGAATTTGCGGACAGAGCGATTTACGACAGTTCCTATGCCGAAATGACGCTGCTTAAGCGACTGACGCAAGCAGAGAACAGGCTGGTAATTGCTTTCAAGGGACGCCTCTCGGGCGCTCTGCTGGAGCAGCAGCGTGAGTGTATTCACGGGAGTGGATGCGTAGTTTGCGTAGCGCGTGTCCAAGGTCGAGCGATTTGCTCTAATTGTGATTTAGGCGGTGGTGCCTGTACTTGCGTATGAAAAGACTTTTCAAACGCTGGTTGGGCATAGACAAACTTGCAACAGACTTCAGGCTGGATGAGCAGTTTCGACAGCTTGAGGAACTGCGGAAAAGAGTGAAAGAGCTTGAAAGCGAAGCCATCCTTTATGGTGGCTCTATGCCGATGCCACGCGGCGTAAAAGAACATGTGTGGGCCTTGATTGAGTATCTAAACCTTCGCCCCGACGAAACATTCGAGGTTACTCCCTCAATAGTCGAAGAGAAAACAGAGCGACATTTCAGGCTGGTGCCACGAAGTTCACCAGAACCCGCGAAGGAGGACTTTATCTCCAGACCTGAACGTTATGGTAAATTCAATACGAAGAGATGAAGCTGCCTAAATTCATAAAGGTCTACAAAGACCTGTTCAAAGACGTAGACTACAAGGTGACAATCAAGCTTGAGCCGAAGTGCTGTAACTACTGCAAATGCGACGGGCCAAAATGGTGCGGGGTATGCCATTGGCCCCAGTGCAAGTGCCACGTTTAAGCGTCGCACAATGCATATTGTTGGACGCATGCTAGAGTTAGTAGCGGCCGTACAAAACCAAAAGCAATACGCCCCATAAACTGGAGCCCGCCGCTCCTCATCAAACCGCAGCACCCACGCCGCATCTAAACTCGGCTTGCGCCGCTCCCATCTAGACGTTTGCTGACCAACACTCTGTGCAAGCAGAGCGCAGCAGCGGGGTCATCGAGCCTTGTCCTGTACGCCGTTAAAGTCGGCGCAGTGGACACTCCAACGGCAATACGCAAGCCAGCCCCACTTCGGTGGGGTTTCCCTTTTGCATGTTAAAATTAGGAGCGAACGTTCTTCATCAGGAGAGTTCGCATGAAAGACTTCTTTCGCCGCCTGTTCGGGCGTGCGCCGATGGCCTCACGGATTGTTAGTGAAGGTCTGCACGCTTGCGATTGCCTCAGCGCAGACATCGACGCGCTGGAGGCGTACCACAACGACCCTGCAAAGCTGAAGGAGCACGTTGCGCTCGCCTACAGCAATCTGCAGGACGCAAGAAGCGCCTTCGAGCAACTTGATGCTTTGAGGAGCTGACCATGCCCCTCAAATTCTGTCCCTGCGGTTCGCAGGAACGCCCCCGTGCTCTCTACGACGGGCACGGCATCTACATGTGCCTCGTCTGCGACAAGTGCGAGGCGCGCAAGATGAAAGGCTTTAGGCCAGACATCATGGAGCGATACGACACCGACGAACCCATAGACGCTGACTAGGAGGCTACATGACCTTAATGTTGCACGCGGGGGCCAACCCCGTTTCGTATGACGCTCTTCGAGCTGTCCCCGTCCCGATCGCCACGGAGACCCACGTCCCCGTCCCGCACCACGAGATTGTGGAGCTCATGCGCTTCACGCTCGGCTTTCACCAGCACGAGATTGCTGAGGAGCACCACGCCATCACAGAAGACGGCGCACGCTACTTCGGCGTTCTGTGTCTGCGCTCTCCCTACGGGGAGTACACGGACATGCTGGGCTTGCGAAACTCGCACGACAAGAGCCTGCCCATCGGCATTGCCTTTGGCTCACGGGTCTTCGTCTGCGACAACCTCGCCTTTTCCGCCGACCATGTTATCAGGCGGAAGCACACGGTGCGGGCGAAGCGTGAACTCCCAGCACTCTTGGCTGACATCATCCAGCCCCTCGGACAGCAACGGCTTGCGCAGAACCAACGCCTGCTGACCTACCAGAGCACGGCACTCACCGACGCGCAGGCCGACCACGCCATCATGTCCATGTACCGCAAGGACGTAATCGGCGTGCAGGGCATCGGCCACGTTCTCAAAGCCTTCGACGAACCGCCGCACGACTGGGGTTCTCGGACTGCTTGGCGGTTGTTCAACGCCGCGACCTTTGCCCTCGCGGGGAAGGTCGCTGAGAAGCCGCAGCTCACACGGGACTTGCACAACGTCATTGACGGCGTCTGCGAAGTCCTGAACTGAGTTATCCACCCGCCGCACTGGCGGGTTTTTTGTGCGTGTTAAAATGGAGCTACTTGAAGCGGACTGCCCTAAAGCGGAAAACGCCACTGAAGAGGGGAACGAAGCGTCTCAAGAAAGCCCGCACCGATAGTGTGGGAAAGCTCAAAAAGACACTGTGGCAGTTGTGCCGAGCGATAATCATTCAACGATATGGAGATACTTGCTACTGTTGTGGTGCTCTTGGTCTTTCAGGTAGCAATCTTCATCTTGGGCATTTTATTCCATCGTCTGTTTGTAGCGCGGAGCTTAGATACGACCTCGATAATCTTCGCCCTTCCTGCTACCGCTGCAATATTCACCTTAGTGGCAATTGGATTGGCTACGAGCGTCATTTGAGAGCGGACGGCATAGACGTAGAAGAACTGAAGCGCCGCAACGAGCAGACTAAGGGAATGATGGCAGACCGCCTCTTCTATGAAAACAAAATCACCGAGTACACCGAGCTTCTAACCACCCTTCAATGAAGAAAGAGAAGCGCAAAGCCACCAAGAAGACGCACCGCCACAAATGGGAAACGGACGGCGATAGTTGCATAGCTTGTGGTTCGTACGAAGCCTACTGCAAAGGATGCGACATGGTGGGGCTGTTCACGGGCGCAGGGAAATTAATTGATACGGCGAACTAGGCCCACAAATGAACGAGAACCCACAACCCCGAAGGCGAATGGTCGAAGGCGGCATTGTCCAATTTGGAAAGCACACGGGTAAGCGTGTATCCGAACTCTCGACCGAATACCTCGTTTGGTACTGTCAGAGCGTCTACGAGGAGTTGATGGAAAAACGCGAGTGGGCAAAAGAAGAACTGAAGCGCCGAGGCATTAAAGTATCTAAGTAGCCCACCCCCCCAACAGTCATGAAGCAAGAGAACGAATGGAGCGATAGAAACGGTTGGTGCAGGAACTGCGGTTGGACGCATGGAGTAAACAACTGCGCGTACAACCCCGTGAACGAGCCCGCCCCCCAACAAACATGAAGGTACGAATAAAGCCAGAAGACGTCTTGCGTCTCATAGGTCTTGAGTGGGGAGGTCATCCGCTCCCCGACTTCATAGAGCTTGAGGCGGAGGTGGTGCGCGAGGCTCCTATCAATCAAAACGTCCCCTTCGACCAAGCAAACAAAATTGTTGACGCATGACCCGCCCCGACCCCGTAGAAATGTATGCGCCCAAGAGCGTTGAGGACTTGAAGCAGCGCCTCAACTACAAAGACCCTGCGTACATCGAGGCCGTGAAGCGCGAGGCCCAGGAGATACACGTCGCCACCCGCCTCAAGGAGCTGGGGGTAGTCTCGAAACCCTCAGTCATCGTGGAGTGTACGAGAAAGCAATCACCCAACTGTTTAGGGAAGATGCAGCGCACCCATCGCTCCTCAAAAGCCTCCTGTAGCTACTGCACCAACTGGCGCAGAACCAAGTGGGCCAAAGAGAACCAATGAAGCGCCCCCTCCCCTACAGAACCCCGAAGTGGAAAGTCTGCGTGAACGGCCACAAGCAGTTTCGCAGGGCCAAGCACTGTGCGTGTGGAGCGGCCGTAATTGACTGGGAATGATACGCCCCGCTCTCAGCCGAAAGGCTCTCAAGTCTCCCAAGCTCCTCTCGGAGCAGTACGCCAAGAGTTCTCGGTGCTCGTGGTGCTGGGGGCCGACCAAGAGCGGTATCCACACCCGCTGTAGCCTACAGATGAAGGCTGTGGTAGAATAAAAGCCTATGATGACCGCACTACAGGTCGCCGCAATTATTCAACTACTTCTAGCGTTCAACGTGCCCGCGCAGACGGTGAAAGAGGTTCAATCCCTCCTCACCCCTGCGACTGCATTAGTGGCCTCCTCTACGGTGCAGGTGGTTATCACACCCCCGCTAGAGAGCGCCCAGGCCCCCCAGATATTCGGTGGTACAATTCAAGCTATGCCCGAACCCACGCCTCAAGAAGATAAGAGCGAAGTCAAAATCGTTTCATGGGATGTCAACGCGAGAGGCGAATACGCCTTTGTCCTTGCTGTCTTGGACACCAACGGCAAGTACCTACAAACCCCCATCACCATGACTGCACCGGAAGCAGCGCCCGCATGGGAGCAGCGTGTCAAAACCCCTAACGGCGAAAGCATCACCAACAAAGCCGACTGGACAACCACCTTCGTCTACACCCCCAAAGCAAAGGGAGAGCACATCATCACCTTCACCTCAGGGAACTTGACTAAGAGCATCACAATAGACGTGGAGTGATATGGCTGGCGGTCGTCCTCTAAAACTGAAGACCGAGGACTTTACAGAAACGGTACTCAACTATCTCGCAGAGACAGAGCTACCTACCAAGTCCGGTTTGCTTTTGGCGCTCGGTATTTCCCGTGAAACATGGCGAGAGTACAAAGAACGACCTGAGTTTGTTGACGCTATAAAAGAGGCGGAGCTTTGCATTGAGGAAGCATGGGTGCAGCGCCTCAAGGGCCAAGCAGTTGCGGGCCCCATCTTCTATCTCAAAAACGCTTTCAAGGAAGAATACCGAGAGCGCACCGACATCACCACTGACGGGAAGGCACTCCCTACGCCGATACTTGGTGCGGCGACAAAAGAAGATGAAGTTTAACGTTGGGGACATAGTGCAACTTACACGTCGTCGCCAAGAGGACTGGGTTCAACATCTAGAGGTGTACGAAGCTACGAACTCCGCAGGAGAGACGTACCTTGCCCTTCGCGATTACCCTTTTCGTCGTCTTGAATACAACGGTGCTCTTAGCTTCTATGAACGGGGCTTTTGGGGTGGCCCACCCTCGCTTGTCCGTGCGGCTACTAAAGAGGATGCTTAACTGCCGCAACAAGGAGTGTGTCCTTACTCGCAAAGGCCATTTCATCATGTACCTAATGGCGGCAGGGCTTTCGTTCTACTGGGCGGCCAAGGTCGCTGACTTCCTATGGTATGTATCGCCCAACCACAGCCGTAAGGAAAATACTTAAGCTCAAGAAGCGCATTCGCGTCATTCAGGGAGGCTCTTCAGCAGGGAAGACCGTGGCAATCTTGATGTGCCTCATTGACGATGCACAGAGCGACAAGAAGCCCCGCCTCTACTCTGTAGTCTCCGAGACCGTCCCGCACTTGAAGCGCGGTGCGATTAGAGACTTCCTCTCCATCATGGAGGCCCAAGGCTACTACAAGGACGAGCGCTGGAACCGCACAGACTTTGTGTACACCTTCGAGACAGGCTCAAAGATTGAGTTCTTCTCTGCGGACAGCCCTGACAAGGTACGAGGGCCAAGGCGCGACATCCTCTTCATCAACGAGTGCAACAACGTTTCCTACGAAACGTATACCCAGCTCTCCATCCGCACCAATGGCTTCATCTACCTCGACTACAACCCTGTAGCTGAGTTTTGGGTGCACGAAGACATCATCCCGAAGGTAGACCACGACTTCATCATCCTCACCTACAAGGACAATGAAGGTCTGCCTGAGACCATAGTTCAGGAGCTAGAGAGCAGGCGTCATCGTGTGGGCTGGTGGAAGGTCTATGGCGAAGGGCAACTCGGAGAAGTTGAAGGGCGCATCTACACAGGCTGGAATGTCATTGACGAAATTCCGCACGAAGCCCGTCTCGAGCGCTACGGCCTAGACTTTGGCTGGAACCCCGACCCTGCCGCCATCATCGCTATCTACTACTGGAACGGCGGCTACATCCTCGATGAAGTGGCTTACCAGCTTGAGATGCCCAACAGAGAGATTGCGAACACGCTGAAGAACCTTCCGAGGGGCTTAGTAGTAGCTGACAGTGCAGAACCGAAGTCCATCGAGGAGATACGGGGTTTTGGCATCAACATCGTTCCCACCCCAAAGGGAGCTGACAGCGTTCGACATGGCATTAAAGCCGTTCAAGACCAGCGCATCTCCTACACTCGGCGCTCAGTGAACTTGGCGAAGGAGTATTCCAACTATCTGTGGGATGTGGACAAGGAGGGCAAAATCATTCCAGGCGTGCCAGCGCCAGGCCGAGACCACCTCCTCGACGCCGCACGCTACGCCATCAACTCCCTCATTCCTGTTCAAAGGCGCAGAGAGATGATTGTGCAATCCCTTCCCCAAAGCCGTGTTAATATAGCCGTATGATATGCACGAAGAAGAGAAAGCCACGCCCCTACTAACCTTCCTCATCCCCGAGTGCTGCCGAGAGGGATGGGACAGTTGCACACACGGCGTTCAGCGCCCAAAGCCTAAGAAGAAAAACATCGCACTATGAGCGTTGAACTCAAACCAAAACTCCACCCGCTCCTTGCGTCGCTCCCTGACCATCTCAAAGACCCTGCCAACTTCGAGAAGGTGCAACTCGCCATCATCAACACCTTCCGCTCGACCTGTGGACATGGAGAGGTGTTGGAGTGGGCCGAGTGCCCCAAATGCTCGGAGAAGATGCTTGAGCGCCGCGCTCTCCTTCGCAAGCTAGGCTTCAAGAACGCCGCACAGTACATGGCGTGGCGCAAGGTGCATGAAGAGATAAGGGGGATTACCGAACGCTACGCTCTTCCCAAGTACAACACCCCGACGATATGACCATCCGCGTTCAAAAGACTAACGTCCCAAAGGACGAGCAGGCCGCCAAGCTCAACACCTACGTCAAGGCACGCTTGGCTCCTTCGACCATTCACGGGGTTGGGGTTGTTGCCATCCGCGACCTCGACAAAGGCCAGAAGATATTTGCCGACATGATGCCCGAAGTGTTCAGCCTGCCGTATTCCAGCTTCGGCAAACTCTTTCCTGAGGTGAAGCAAATACTCTTGGAGCGCTATCCCCGCATCACCAAGGGCTCTCTATTCATCTACCCCGACACCCGATTGCAAGCCTACATGAACCATTCGGACGACCCGAACTACGATGCAGTCAAAGACGAGTTGTTGCGGGACGTGAAAGCAGGAGAGGAAATCACCGAGGACTATCGCAAGATTGACGGCTGGGAGACAGTCTTTCCGTTTCTCGTGTTATAATTTTGATATGTACGAGCACCCTTGCATCAAGTGCCGCACGAAGTATCAGGACAAAGACCCTGAACCTTACTACTGCCCGCCGTGCAACGAGGAACGTAAGGCTCTCGCGAAGGAGATAGACGCAAAGGTTGCTTCTCTTCCGAAGAAACCTCACAAAAGTGCCCTGCAGGAATACGATGAGGCTCCCAAAATTAGAGGCTTTTTACACGTCAGACTATAATGGCTAAACGCAAGGCCGCGCCCAAGCTCAAAGGCGCTCCATACTCCGCTTCGCTAAAGATTTTCGGCAAGGTCTACACCGCCAAGGGCTCTTCGGTATCCGAAGCCATCTCCAACCTCAAACCTGAGGGCACGGCGAGAGGGACATCGGTTCTCACCGTTCAGTGCGGCCAGCAGAAGCGAGACCGCATCCTCCCTCCCAACGCCACTTTCCGCCTTTTCAGTGCCTCCAAGCTCATGCGTGACGTGGCCCTTAAGAACACCTCGCTCCTCTTTGGTGGAATGCAATGATACATCCCACCATTTACCCGTATATCAAGGCCGAAGAAGCTCGTTTTGAGACGGACGAGATACACTTGGGTGATAACTGGACGTGGAACTTCCGCAAGCACGTTCAGCTCATCTTCCACCTGAAAAATGGGATGTTTTTCACGGGCGAGAACAACTGGCTCCGCGCGTTCAAGAACATCATTGACCCCATCTTGAACCTCGCCTACTGGACGGAGGACATCGAGCTCAAGGATGTGGAGTTCTTCATCGAGGAGGAGAATGGACGCGCTCTTTCATTCCTTGTGAAGAAGTACCACAGCGAGGTCTTTGCCCGAAAAAACAACCTCGACACCTTCATTGACGAGATAACGGAGAGCGACTTGGACTACGGGGGTGTCTTAGTCCAAAAGACCAACGATGCCCGCCCTGAAGTCTTGCATCTCAACTCGCTTGCCTTCTGCGACCAGACCGACATTCTCGGAGGCCCGATAGGGTTCAAGCACCACTTCTCCCCGAACAAACTGCGTTCAATGTCCAAGTTGGGCTGGGGCGACAAGAAGAACGGCGCGACCATTTCCATAGAAGAGCTTATTAAGCTGGCCGAGCCTGAGAAGGCTTCTGCCTCACTGGGCGACCCGACCAACAAAGTCCCAGGCAAAAGCATTGAAGTCTATATCGTGCGAGGCTCCTTGCCGGAGAGCTTCTTGAAGGACAAAGGCGACCCTGAGAAGCACGTCAACCAGCTCCAAATCGTCGCCTTTTACACCGACAGCAAGAACAAGAAGGAAGGTGTGTGCCTCTATCGCAAGGAGGAGACCGAAGGCGCTCTCAAGTTTCACACCTCGAAGAAGGTCTTTGGCCGTGCCCTTGGCAGAGGCCAGGGCGAGATGCTCCTACAGCCGCAAGTGTGGACGAACTTCCTTGAGATACACAAGATGCAGCTCCTCGAAGCTGCTTCCAAAGTGCCCCTGTTCACCGACGACGTTGGCTACGCCAACCGCAATCGCATTCAGAACATGGAGAACTTGGAGATTACGACCATTGACCCCAGCTCCAAGCATGGCATCAAGCAAGTCCCTACTGCCGCTCCCGCTAACATCCAGCTCTTTGAACGCTCAGTAAATGAGTGGTTCGAGCACGCGCAGTTCACCGGTTCAGCCTTCGACCCCATCATGGGCAAGGAGCCCAACTCTGGTACGACCTTCCGAGGCCAAGAGCGCGTCGTGCAGCAGGGCCGTGGCCTCCACGAGCGCCGGCGAGGGCAGAGAGCGAAGTTCATCGAGGAGATATACCGCGACTGGATTATTCCCCACATCGCCCGCGAGATTACGAAGGGCCAGAAGTTCCTCGCCACCCTCTCTTCCGAGGAGATGGCATGGGTATCCGAGCAGATGGCCGAGAACTGCGCCAACAAGGAAGTCAACGAAGACATCCTCTCTGGCCGCTTGCCGCGAGACAAAGAGCAGTTGAAGCAGCAGTACCTCCAAGGCTTCTCCAAGAAGGGCAACAAACAGCTCCTTGAAATCCTCGAAGATGAGTTTGACGGGATTGAGCTGAAAATGGGCATCAACGTTGCGGGCAAGCAGAAGGACTTGGTGGGGATGTCGGACAAGATATTCTCCATCTTCCAGTCTGCCTTCGCCAACCCCATCAACTTCATGCAGACCCTTCAAATCCCAGGCATGGCGCAGGCGTTCAACGACATCTTGGAGTTCGGGGGTATCTCTCCCATCGAGTTCTCCAACCTCACCAGCTCTCTTAAAACCATGATGGAGCAGGCCCAGCAGATGCAGGCTCCCCCTACCCAAGCCCTTCCCCAGCCTAAAGAGCCCGCCATCGTATGAACCACGCCAAGATAAAACGCTTCCTCGCGGACGAGGAAATGGCTCAATCAGTAAAGGCCCTGCTCCTGCAATCCTTCCTCAAGCCACGGCCCCAAACTGACGTTCACCTTCTTGCAGCTTCGAGGTTGTCCGTGGATTTTCTTGAAGATGCTTGGAGAGAGATGGCACGCATGAAGGATGCCGACCTTTCCGATGGCGCAAAGGGCAACGTAGGCGTTTGACAGAAAAAAATAAGGTATAATTAAAACACCATGAGCATCTACAAACAAATCGCTCCGTTCGGGTTCGCGCTCGCCCTTATCTTTATAATCGCTCTCATCACGCTCGCGTTTCAGCCTAAGCAAACTCAAGGCAGCATTCAGCAGGGGCAGGAGTACAACGCCACTACAACGGCTCCGAACGTCATCTTTGGTAACACCGTCACGGGCGACGTAGTGCTCAAGACTGGCCCAGGCGGACTTGGTTCTGTGGTCATCACGGGGGCCAACACCGGCATTCTCAACTTCTACGACGCCACGACGACGGACATAACAAAGCGCACTAAAGCAACCTCCACTATCCTCATTGCCTCCATTCCCGCCTCGCTAGTTGCGGGGGACTATGTGTTTGATGTGGCCGTATCAGACGGCCTGTTGGTTGACCTCGTATCGGGCAATATGCCGACGAGCACCATCACGTACCGTTAGGGTCTTTGACAATTTGAAAGCACTACACACTTGGGGCTCTCGGCCGAGGCCCGAAGGGATGTTTGGTAGTGCTTTCATCTTCTTCGAGCTTCAACCGAGTGTCCCATGCACTCGGTTTTCTTTATTCACTCTTACAAAACAACAATGTCATTAGTTCTAGACAGTGCGCGTATGCCCTCTCTGAAAGATAAGCTGAGGGCTCAAGAACAATCTCCACAGGTCGAAGGAGTAGCCAACAAGATTACTAAGAAATCCAAGAAGAAATAATGCAGAAGATTATCATTGCGTTCCTCGTTGGTCTTGCCATCGGCGTCGCAGGCTTTGTGGGCTACAAGCTCTCCATGCAGGAACAGCCTTTGGGCGCACAGTCCGTATCAGTCTCTTCGGGGAACTGTTTTGTGTCGCCTGACAGCGGTGTGAACACCTGCTACACGCGCAAAGCATTCTCGACAGCTACCACCACCGTCTGCGCTATTCAGTCTCCTAACGCAACGAGCACCCTCATTACTTCGGGAGCTGGGGCCAGCGGTGTACGCTTCAATGTGTCTACCACGTCTCACTCGCTCGTCACGATTGCAAAGGCGACGACCGCTTTTGCAACAACGACGCTTCTCGGTAGCCAAGTAAACGTAGCGACAAGTTCCAAGGACACCCTCTTGGCGTCCACGACCGCATCTCAGTTCGCTGCTGAAGCACACATCTTCGCCCCGCTAGAGTGGCTGGTCGTCGGTATGCAGGCTTCCCCGATTGGCGACCCCAACGCACAAGGCACCTACAGCCCTACCGGCATCTGTCAGGCCGTGTTCGAGGTTATCTAAATTACTTGCGGGTCTATCATTCCCCGTCATCAAAGAATGACTAAACGAGTTATGCCTCTCCAAAAGGCACACAGCATATCATATGGCTGACGAAACTAATGAGCCGCAGGTAGAGACGGAGGTTGAAGAGGTAATAGAACCCGCAACCGAAACTACCAACTGGGAAGCACGGGCAAAGCAGCTCGAAGAGAAAGCAATCATCCAGCGCGAACGAACGCGCCAGATGAAGCTCGAAATTGAGAAGCTGAAGAAGTCCGGCACTCCCAAATCAGAAGATACGAAACCCGCAGACACCGCTCTATTACAAAAATCGTTCCTTCGCGCGGCGGGCATCACCCACGCCGAAGACGTAGAACTTGCCCTCAAGACCGCAAAGAAGTGGGGTGTGGAAGTTGACCAGCTCGTAGATGACGATGACTTCAAGCTCAAACTTGATAAGCAACGTACCGCGAGAGACAACGCCGCAGCCGCTTCCCACGTCAAAGGGGACGGCGGTTCTTCCACCTCGAAAGGTGCTGACTTCTTCATTGCACGGGGCGCTCCCCCGACGCGCGATGAAGTCCCTGACCGAGGAGAACGTGCCAAAATCGCTCGCGCGATGATGGGCGCTACGAAGAACACCAAGAAGTTCTACAACGACTAGGGTCGGCAATAGAGGTGTCTGTAGGAATTACTAGCGTAGTTCTTACAAAAGTATGGCTGTATCAAACACCATAACTTACGAGACACTATTTGAGGACGTTCTGCAGGACCGTCTTGACCACCCGACAACGTGGAAGGAGATGTGCGATATCACGATAACTGATACGCGCGTCATTTCCAGCTCGTACATGAGCACCACGCCTTCGGTGCAGACGGTTTCCCGCGGCACGGGAGTTGCGCTTCAGACCTTCGCTGAAACGGCGGAGACCATGACCATCTCCACCGGCCGCGACTTGGGCGTGTTCGTGGACTTTGCTGACTTGGCACAGTCCCCGTGGACGAAGCCCGCAGAACTCTTCGACCGTATCGGCGCATTGCTCAACGAGTACGTTGAGACCGCTGTCCTCGCACGTCATGCAAGCTGGACTGACTTCGGTCTTGCCTCGATCGGCGGCGGCGGCGCGGCCACTGACACCATCACCGTCTCTGCGTCTAACATCGACGACATCATCCGTGGCGTTAAGCGCGAAATCCGCGAAAACAACGGCCAGATGCAGATGAAGCAGAACGGCGTTGGGTTCATCTGGCGCGCGGCTGACTTCGAGCTGCTTGAAGCGTTCGTCCAGGCCAACGGCTTTGCGACGGCCGACAAGGCGCTCAAGGAGGGCACGGTTGAAGGTTTGCACTACTTGGGCGTTGACCACTTCTGGTCGAACGACCACACGGCAAACCACGTCTTCGCTGGTGTGAAGAAGATTGAACGCCTCGGCATCCTGCGCGGAACCTACGGCATGGCTAAGACCATCGAGTTTCCCGCTGCCGACAGCAACACCTTCTTCTCAGGCAAGGCATTCTACTCTCGCATTGACATCGGCCACCTCACTCCGACGGCTCACGTCGGTTTGGTATTCGACGTTAACGTAGCGTAGTTGTTCTTCCCCCGACTGCCTTTATGGGCAGTTGGATGGGCGAATAACGAAATGACAATCAGCGACATCAACACTTCAATAAGTTTTCTCACGAAGACCAACACCACTTCGTTTCCGGCTGCTGACCGCCTCATCATGGTCAACAACGCCTACGAGCGCGTTGCTTCGCTCATCTTGCAAGCAGACGGAAGATGGGAGTGGGAAGACAACAACCAGACTGACCAGCCCGTAGCCACTACCGCACTCGTCTCAGGACAGAACGACTACCAGCTCGCCACCACGCACCTCCGCATTACCGACCTCGAAGTCAAAGACCAGAATGGGAATTGGGCGAAGCTCTTTCCGATAGACAAGCGGGACATCAGCGAGGATGGAGTGTCGATTACCGAGGAGCAGGAGCGCACGGGCACGCCTACCGAATACGATGTCGTAGGGTCGCAAATCATCCTCTACCCCACGCCCAATTACGCTCAAGCAGCCTCGCTCAAGGTCTACTTCCAGCGCGGGCCTGCGCTCTTCACTTCAGGAGAAGTTTCTACAGGAACGAAGCAGCCAGGCTTCAACCTCCTCTACCACGACCTCATTCCGCTGTGGGTTGCGTACAACTACGCCATCGCCAACGGTCAACCGACCGCTTCGGCATTCATGGCGGAGATACAACGCAAGGAGGCGGCGCTGGTTGCCGACTACGGCAAGAGGAATAAGGACGACCGCGCAATCATTACTATGAAGGGCATTAACTTCCTCTAACGTGGCTGCTTTCAACTTTGTCAATTCGTTCAAAGAGGCTCTTCCCGAAAAGATACACAACCTCGGCTCCGACACCCTCAAGGTGGCTCTCACCAACTCTGCGCCCGCCGCAACCAACACCGTGTTGGCGAACATCACCGAGATTGCCTACACCAACCTCTCTGCCAGAACCCTCACCACCTCTTCTTCTTCACAGACTTCAGGGACGTACAAACTCGTCCTTGCCGACTTGGTACTCACCGCTTCGGGAGGAAACGTAGCCGCCTTCCGCTACGTCGTCATCTACAACGACACGGCTTCCAACGATGAGTTGATAGGGTGGTACGACTACGGCTCTTCGCTCACCCTTCTCGACGGCGACAGCCTCACGATAGACTTCGACGCGACTAACGGGTTTCTCCAACTAGCCTAGTATGTCAGTTGCAGGCCCACGCATTGCTGGAACAGGAGCGAATGACGCAACCGTGGGCACGGTAGCGTGGACTAACGCAGGCAATATCACCGCCAACGATGGCGCTGACGCCACCGCGTCCGCCGTCGCAGCTTCGTCAACCACGCAGTTTCTAAAAGCCACAAACTTCGGCTTCACCATTCCCGCGACTGCCACCATAGACGGGATAATTTTTACGATAGAGGCTTCCGCAAGCGGCAGTCCTGTCCTCGACACCCGCGTGAGCGTAGTTAAGGCGAACGGTTCTATCGGTGCCACCAACTTGTCCGACGAACAGAACTGGGGCACTGGCCCCGCTCTCTTTAACTATGGTTCTTCAACCTCCCTGTGGGGGGAGACATGGACAGCGGCCGACATCAACGACGCTGACTTTGGGGTGGTGTTTCAGGCGCTCAACGCCTCAGCCAGCAATAAAGACGTTTCTGCCGACTACGTTTCTTGCACGGTTCATTACACCCTCAAACTCACCGCCGCCCAAGCCTCGCTTACCCTTTCGGGTATCGCCGCGTCCTTTCGAGTAAACCGGCAGCTCTCCGCTACCCAAGCTACGCTCACACTCGCAGGACAGGTTGCAACCCTTGTACTTGAACGCCTCTGGGTGCCGCTCACCAAGAACACCTCCACCTTTTCTCAGACCGCCAAATCGTCCTCCTCATGGACGAACGCTTCCAAGAACACCTCCACGTTCACCAACGAAGACAAGTCATGAAGACCGTAATTCAAAATAGGTTTGACGGGGGAATGGTCAACGACCCCAGAGACACCCGAAAGAATGTCGGGCGCGTCATTCAACATTTCGATGTGTTCACCGACCCGCACAAGCTCATCCCGCACTACACGCAAGAGAGCGGCAGCAGCGCGGCGGCTGACCAGAAAATTAACAACTTCGCCTATAACGGCACGACCATCTTTGGACTGGGAGAGGAAGATGACAGCGGCACGAACTTTGAAGTCTATACCCGCACGTCTTTTGACGATGGTGCGTGGACGGGGAGCAACAACTTTGGCGCGGTGAAGACGAACGATGCCGAGGGCGTGTTCTTCACCTACTACCGCAAGACCGATGCCGTCTACGGCGTGCAGGGCAACCGCTATGTATGGAAGATGCCGTCCAGCTTGTCAGGCCCGTCCGTCCAGCACCGCGACCTTGGTGCCTCTGCATTCACTACCGTTTCTAACGGCGTGGTTCACTCGAAAACCAACACACTTTTCTTCGGCTACAACAACAAGGTTGCTAAAAATTTCAATGATACATGGACGAATGCTGCGCTTACGCTCCCTGAAAACATGGTTATTACCTCTATTTGTGAATACGGGGATTTTCTTGCGGTAGGCTGTAAAGACAAAAATATTGGTAGCTCCCGTGTCTTCTTATGGAACCAAGATGAGACAACCATAGATATATCTGAGAGCATTGATTGGGAACAGGGAGACCTTTTCTTGCTCGAAGAACTCGAAGGTTACTTGGTAGGCGTCTCTTCGGAAATTTCCAGCGCGAACGTAGGTCAAACCCGTTTTGTCTTCCGCTACTACGCTGCTGCATCAGGAGCGGTCAAGTTTCACGAATTTACAGGTTTCTCCAACGCCCCCTCAGCCGTCAACTCGCTCTACAAGCACAAACAGCGTCATCGCATTCTCTTTCCCGCCCGCATCTCCGTTGGCTCGACCACCTACCCAGGCATTTGGGCCATCACCAAAACGCCCTCAGGTTTTGCCGTAGTCTTGGAGTTCAACTATCTCAACACGTATACATCGGGCTCGCACACCGTTTACGGCCTCATCCAAATTGGGGACTTTCTGTTTGCCTCCTACATCTCCAACGGCACGCAATACCTCGACAAGACCAACGAGAATGTTGCCTACACGCAAACTTCGACTTTCGACACGGTTATTAATCCAAACATGGAGCCCTACGACCGACTGCTGAAGAAGCAGTTGAACACCTTCGCCGTGTTCACTGAGAAATTGACATCGGGACAGCAGGTAGTCGCCAAGTACCGCGTTGACGGGGGAGACTGGACAACCATTTTTACCAAGACCTCCACATCCCCCGACACCGACCTCATTGGCTACGAAAGCACCGTCCCTGCTTCCGACCAATTCACCGCAGGACGCGAGTATGAGTTTCGTCTTGAGAGCACGGGAGGTGCTGTCATCACCGGCTACGCTTACAAGTATCACACGCTTCAAACCCAGCTATGACCCCCGAAGAACGCAAACGCCTTGAATACCTCGAAGCCGTCGTGGCGAACCTCACCAAGCCCGATGCTCGCTTCTTCACTCACGCCAAGCCTGTTCTCTTTCGAGAGGGCGTCAACATCCACATCGGCACGGGCACGGGCACGCAGATAGGCACGACGACCACCTCAAAGATTGGCTTCTTTGGTGAAACCCCCAGAACCCAGCGAGAGAAGGCTGCCTACAACAACTGGACGAATGCAACTGATGTGGCGAGCGCGTTAGCCGACTTGGGCCTCGTAGACACCGCCTAATATGGAAGAGCAACACCACATCTTTAGTGAAGAGCAGCGCGCGGAAATCAAGGCCATCATGCACGATGCCCTCACCGAATACTTCAGCTCGAAGGGTTCGCTCCTCAAGCAGATACTCTTGACCGCCGCCGTCATCATTGGAGCCATCACCGTCATCTTCGGCGGACTGAAGACGGTTCTTGGCTGGATTGGCTTTAGTTATTTGGGAAAGTAGCGTGATAAACTGAAACTAATCTCTATGGCTAACTACGCAGCAGACCTAACGAGCTTCACCGCAGCACAACGCAAAGCATTTCAAAATGCGGCCGCTCTTTCTCCTCAGCACAGCAGCGTCCTTGGCTATACGGATAATCCTGACGGCACGACCACCAACTATCTAGGCGGCGGTGAAACTGAAACGGGCCGTCTCTCACCTGACGGTCAGGGCGCGTACAACTTTAACGCCATCTCCTCCTCCGCACTTGCTCCCGTTCCTTCCATCACGCCTGTTCAGCCGCAGCAAACTCCCATCTATCCCGTCGCCGGACTTGGGCCTCCTCCCGCCGAACCTATGGGCGCTCAAGAGAACAAGGCGCAAGCTCTTTCTGAAAAGCTCCAGCAAATCAACGACAGCCTTGTAGGAGAGAGCGCGTATCGAGCCGAACAGGAGCAGGCCCAGGGCATCCCTACTCTATTAAAAACGCAAAAGGATTTGGAAGCACGCCTCAACGCTCTCAAAAACGAAGGGCTCGCTCTCTCTACCTACTCTCCCGACCGCGACCCTAGGCTCGCGGGACAAGGTATTACTACAGGCGGTCTTCATCCGTTCAACCGACTTCATGCCGAACAGATGCGCATCAACGCTGTGGAAGCCCTCGGTGTTAATTCTCTGTTGGAAGCCTCTCGCGGCAATGTGTCTTTCGCGCTCAGTATGGTAGACAGAGCTGTTGCTCAACGCTTCGACCCTCTCAAAGAAGAGCAGCGAGCCAAGATTGCCAACCTCGACCTCATCATGCGCTCTCCCGCCTACACCAAGGAGGAGAAGGACAGAGCCGCGCGGCAGAAGGCTGTTGAGGAGGCGAAGGCGAACGAGCTTGAAGTCGCCCGCAGCAAAGCCAAAGCTACTCAAGAACTCGCCGTAGACCTCATCTCCCAGAACCCCAACATAGACGCTCGCACGCTAGAGCTTCTCCGCACCGCTACAGACCCCATTCAGGCGGCTCAGATAGCGGCACAGGCTGGATTGGTTTTGCAAACTCCCGACACGCAGCTTACCGAAGCGGGAGGGCGAAAGCTCCTCATCAACTCTCAGACAGGCGAAACTATCAAAGACCTCGGAGCTTCATCATCAGGCGGGGGCGGGAGCACGTTTAGCTCCACGCAGAAAAACTCCGGTGCGTCCAAAGCAGGCATGGCCATAGCAGACTTCAACGCCCTCTCTGCCGACGTGCAGAACTACTACGTCAACTCCACCGAAAACGAGCTCGAAGCAATCAACGCTGAGTTTGACGCCGTTGCCTCAGGCAACAAGAGTAAGGAGGAAGTGGCAGAAGCCATCAGCTCCGCACTCATTCCGCAGGCCGTCAAAGACCACCTCATTGAAAAGCTCGAAGCCATCACACCCGCCGAGAAAGAGAAGGGGTTTTTTGAAAGCTCATGGGAGAGCATCGTCAATTTCTTTGGAGGCAATGGCCCGTCCGTCACCGCACCTAAGTAATGGCAAATCCGTTTGAAACCAAAGCATTCAAGATGGCAGGCTCCACCCCTGCAACCGTGGAGGAGAAGCCCAATCTTTTAGCGCAAGCCCTCGAAGGGCCGTTTAAGCGAGCCCAGGCAGTTGTTCAAAGCGTCCAGCAACGCAGCCTCTCGCCGTTGGCCAGCTCCTTTAGCGAACAGCTCTCCCAACGCACGCCATTAGGCACACTCCCGTCAGGCCAGCCTATCTCTGTCCCCACCGCCGTTGAAGCGCTCACGCTCGGCTTCACGGGCCAGCCCACCAAACCCCTCACTCCTGTCCAGAAGCTCACCACGGCCATTAAGAACGCCGAGAAACCCCGTGCCAAACTTCAGGAGGCGTATTCAGTCGAACGCTCGCAACGCGCAGGAGCCGTTGCCAACGTCTTTGAGACGGGAGCTGGACAACGAGGCTACTTCCAAGCACTCGGCAAACTGAAAGGCGAGCTAGCCCCCGACAAGAAGGCGTTTGAGCCTCTGAAGATACAGCGTGATACCCCAGAGAACACCCGCTCCTTAGACGCCAGCGCTCCAAAAAGCGATAACGGGGCATGGCCTACTACTGCATCAAAACCATCAAAGGTAGAAAATACCTCTATTGGCAACGCTCCTACAGGAAAGGAGGGCGTGTCTGCACAGAGAGCAGGTACGTCCGGCCCTTTTGAGGGGCGTAAACTTTCCCCCCAACAGCAAGGTATGAGAGAAGACGCGCTCACTAGGGCGCGTGAGCAGGGCGCAGAGATTACCCCTGAAGGTAATGTAGTTCTCTATCACGGCACAGACGCGGCCCGCGCTCCGAAAGAGGGCGATAATTGGCGCGTTGGTTCCTACTTCACCACCGACGAAAAAACAGCGAGGCAATTTGCAAACGCGGGTGAAGGCTCAAAGCCAATTGTTATGCGCGTCGAAGTCCCGCCTGAAAAAGTATTCGCTGGAAAATCCAAAGACGCTTACTGGTCGCTCAATGAGGAAACGCCTGTAAAACTCTCCTCCCCCTCCATCCCCAAAGAGGGAGGTATGCCAAAACGCGAAGCCCCTTTTGACGCTACGCCTGACGCAATAACTCAGGCGGATGTAGACGACCTCTTCAACCAAGTCCAAGCCCACCCCCACCTCGACATCTACGAAAAGATTACTGCATCTAACGGCCTCCAAAAACTCTTCGACGGCAAACTTCCGCAACGCAGCCAGCTCGCGCTCCTTGAGGATGTGTTCGGGCGAGAACTTGCAGAAACCGTACTCACGAAGCGTCCCTTTCTCGACAAGCTCAAAGACAACATAACCAGCGTTCTCAACCTCCCCAGAACGCTCATCACTTCTCTCGATATGTCGGCCGTACTGCGGCAGGGTATCCTATTCACGACCACCAAACCCATCACCGCCTCGCGTGCGTTCAAAGAGATGGCCCGCCAGACGTTCTCTCAAAAGAACTTTGAGGCGTGGCTTGCTGATGTTCCGAACAATCCTCGCTACAAGATGATGAAGGATAGCGGTCTCTACATCTCCGACCCAACCAGAGTGTCAGGCGGTCTCTCGGCACGCGAAGAAGCCTTTATGACAACCCTCGCAGACAAACTGCCGTGGGTGCAGGCGAGCCAACGGGCGTATGTTTCCTACCTCAACAAACTTCGCGTGGATGTGTTCGACCAGCTATCCCGACAATTCGAGCAACAAGGCATCGCCAGCTCTGACAATCTCAAGTCCCTTGCATCATTCATCAACCACGCCACGGGGCGCGGGCACCTTGGCACGTTCGAGCGTTCGGCACAGGGTCTCAACAACATCTTCTTCTCCCCGCGCCTCATCGCTGCGCGGTTCAATATGCTCAATCCTGTTTGGTACGCGAAGCAAACTCCGCCCGTGAGGAAACAGGCCATCAAGACGATGGCGCAGTTCATTGGGACGGGTGCGACGCTTCTTGCGCTTGCAAAAGGCGGAGGTGCACAAGTTGAGCTTGACCCGCGCTCAACAGATTTTGGGAAGCTCCGCGTTGGAAATACTCGCTGGGATATTTGGGGAGGCTTTCAACAGTGGGTGCGCGTCATCTCTCAACTTGCCTCAGCGCAGAGAAAGTCTGCCAAGGGAAACGTCTACAATCTCGACAAGACCAAGTTTCCCTTTGAGAGCAGGTTGGATGTGGCCGAGCGGTTCTTCCGAGGCAAACTCAACCCGACCGTTGGTTTGGCCCTTGAACTAGCCGAAGGACAGAAGCTCTTTGGCGATGAAATCACGCTCTCCAACGAAGTCCTTGAAAAAACCATCCCGCTTTATCTCCAAGACATCGTTGGCGTCATTGACGATGTAGGAGCCGAGGGCTTTTTCACCGCTGCACTTCCCGCCTTCTTCGGTGTCGGCCTTCAGCACTATGAGGAACGCCAGCCGTCAGGACGGGCAAATGTATTCAACCCATGAGGAAGCTCACCAAAAAACAAATCCACGAAGTAGCTCTCGCTGAAAAAGGTGGCAATGACGCCGACCTCCTCCTCCTTGACCTCATTCACGAAGTACCTGTCGGCCCACAGGGGCCGCAGGGAGAGCCAGGTCAGACCGTCGTCGGCCCTCAAGGGCCTAAAGGAGAACGAGGAGCTGACGGCAAAGACGGCCGCGATGGGAAGGACGGCAGAGATGGCGTTGATGGAAAAGACGGCGAGAGCATAGTTGGCCCTCAAGGTGAAGTTGGCCCCGCAGGCAAAGACGCCGACCCAACAGCCGTCGTGCCTCTTGTAATGGAAGAGCTGAAGAAAGACCTTGAACCCCGCCTCACTGAGATTGACCGCAAGGCTTCGAGAGTTCAAACACCAGCGAAAGCGTATCGCATCATCACCGCCGATGTTTCTTCTCAGTGCAACGGCTCAAACAAGACCTTCAACTTCGGCACGCACTTCGGCGTCATTGGGGTATTCGGCACAGACTTCCCCGTCGTTTTACGCCCTATAATTGATTACACGGAAGGAGCGCGAAGCATCACGCTCACCGCCGCCGTTCCCGCACCCAACACAGGAGCAACGCTCATCGTTCAATACCTACGCTAGATGAAACGCCTACTCATTTCCGTTTTGACAATATTCTTCCTTGCTTCTGTTGCATACGCCGCACCGTATTTCCGTCAGGAAGCTACGCTTGTTCCTATCGAGGACAGCGCATACGACCTCGGCACTTCAACGAAGGCGTGGCGCAACACATACACCGACACGCTCTGTCTCTCGGCTGACTGCAAGAGTGCATGGCCCTCTAGTGGTTCGAGCTTCGGTACGAGCTCGATTTCCGCCACGGCTCCCCTGAATTGGAATACTGGCACAGCGGCTCTCTCAATCTCTCAATCAGGCTCAGGCTCGGACGGCTACCTTTCTTCAGCCCACTGGTCGCTGTTCAACAACAAAATCTCTTCCACTTCCCTTTCCGCCACCTCACCGCTCTCATACAACTCCTCCACGGGAGAGATATCGTGCTCTACCTGTGCCGCCTTCAGCTACCTCTTCCCGTCCAACGCTACTTCTACTCTCCTCGCCTTCGATGGAGGGCTGACTTCCCTTGCATCAACCACGATAGGCGCAGGAGGAGCCAAGACAGGGCTGACGGTATCAGGTACAGCGACGACCACACGCAACCTCGTCGTTCAAGGAACCGAAGGCAACGCTACCTCGACCTTCTCCCACGCACTCACGGTTCAAGGGGGCATCGCCACTTCGACTTCGGGCGCAGCAAACAAGTCCTTCCTCGCCCGCAAGCAAGATGTATTTGCCACCTCTACGGTCGGCTCCAACGTCCAAGTCGTTTTCACTGGGCCTGAAGATAGAGACTGCACCTTCGCTGCGGCAGTTCTCACCTGTCCCTCTAATACCGCTTACATTGAAGTTGAAATATGGGGCAGCGGCGGCGGCGGCGGTAGCGGAAGCTCCGCTAGTTCGGGCAACTTCGGCGGAAACGGCGGTCAGGCGTGTTTTGGCACCAACACCACCGCCTGCACCACTCCTTTGATGGCCGCGAACGGCGGCACTGGTGGTGCCCCAGGTTCAAACCTCAACGCCGCAGCCGGTGGAGCCGGTGGCACGGTTGCCACCTCTGGAGACCTAGACCTCGCAGGTGAAGGCGGCTCGACCGGCTCACCCGCTGAACATGGAGTGAGCAACGGCGCAGGCGGCCCAGGCGGTTCTGGCCCACGAGGAGCCGGTGGAGGACAGGGAGGAGGCACAGGCGGCGGCACAGGCGGTACGGGCAACGCCCCAGGTGGAGGCGGTGGTGGAGGTGGTGGTTCTTCCGGTGGCGGTTCAGGTGCAGGCGGCGGCGGCTCTGGCGCCTACGTCTACGAGCTGATTTCTCCTGTTGCCTCGACCTATTACTACACCATCCCCGCAGGCGGTACGGCTGGTTCAGGCGCAGGTGGCACCGGAGGGCGAGGAGCCACAGGAGGGCTCGCTATTACTGTCTGGACTTACTGAGTATGAACCGTGGCCTCATCCTAGAACCTCTCAGAGAAGAAGATTACGTCTTCGGCATCTCTCCCGTCTCTCCGCTAATCGGTTCTACGGGTCTTCAGCCTGACGGAGATTGGGAGAAGTACGTCCCAACCCACGAGGCGCAGTTCAACGACACGTTGGACAGCATGTCGTGCGTCTCATTCGGAACGACGAACGCCATCGAAACCCTCATCAAGCGAGTATTCGGTTTGGACGTGAACTACTCCGACCGTGCTTTATCGAAGATGTCTGGGACAACCGAGCAAGGCAACTCACCTAAGAAGGTCGCAGATACCATCCGCAAGCAAGGTTTGGTTCCTGAGATGGAGTGGCCCTTCACTTCGGACATCAAAACCTTTGCGGAGTTCATGGCCGAACTGCCTCAGAGGATAAAGATACTCGCCGCTTCATGGGTGGCTGAGTATGTTTTGCACTATGAGGTAGTGAACACGCACCCTGCCGTTCTCAAAGAGGCGCTGAAGCATTCTCCCCTTGGTGTCTCAAACAACCTTTTTAGAAATGCGGACGGGACGTATTCAAAGCCCAAAGGCCAGCGCGATTTGCACTGGGCCACGCTCATTGGGGAATTTGATAAAGACCACTGGAAACTCCTCGACCACTATCCTCCCTATCTCAAAAAGGTTCGCAAGGCCGAAGCTGACTTTGAGTTTGCGTACCGCTACGCCATCTCTCGACAGGTGAAGAACGAAGGTCTATTCGCGCTCTTCCTCAAATTCATCCGCCACTTTGTGTACGGAGAAGAGAAGCCCGCTATCGCGGTTCAAGACCACACCGTTCCCCGTGCGCCGGCCGCCCAAGACAAGCTGCTCGAAGCAGCCAAGTCATATTTGGGCAAAGACGCTTCACCGTTGAATGAAGCGCCCTCAGAACTCGCGTGCGCTGAGACCGTTTCATTCCTCCTCAACCAGACCTTCGGCAACTTCCCCAAGCAGCTCTCGACTATCAAACTCAAGGCGCAGTTGGACAACGATAATCGCTTCACCCCGACCACCGAATACAAGGCGGGTGTTGTTGTTGTATCCCCTACTCAAGGGAAGAAGATTGGTCATGCCGGTATCTGTCTCTCAGACACCCGCATCGCCAGCAACAACAGCTTCAATGGCAAGTTTGAAGACAACTACTCAGTCAATGCGTGGAAACTCTCGTTTGAAATGAAACAAGGCTTGTCCACCTTCCTCTACGCGCCCGTATGAAAAAGACCATGTTCATAGTCCCGCATGGGACGTACAAGTTTGACGTAATGGTGTGTATCGGTACCACTGACGAAACTCTCCATAAGGAGCTCCACCGCCGAGGCGTCAAGCTGACACAAGAGGACAAGGAAATTCTCAAACTGCGCGGTGATGGCCGAACCGTTATGCTCGACGGGGGACAGACTGTAATTCGCGTTCGCCCGCAGAAAAACAAAGCCGCTTTCCGAGGAAGTCTCGCACACGAGATTTTCCACGCCGTTGAGTTTCTGTTCTCCCGCATCGGCATCCAACATGACTTTGAGAAAAGTGGGGAAGCCTTCGCGTACCAGATTGGCCACCTAACCGAACAAATATATGCCCAGCTCTCCTAAATCTGCCCCGCACTCCGCATCCTCTGGCGTTTGAGTAAGAGGTCGTCTTGCTCTCTCCGCAAATAGGGGAACGGAGGCACGGAGGCCCGACAAGGTCAGCACATAACATTCCTTGTATGGGCCTCTCGCGGGGGCATTACAAACTAGCAAATTATCTATGAGTGCATTCTTTCATCTGAACCGCCGCGACTTCATCAATGGCGCGATTGTCGCTGTCGGTGGAGCTGTGCTTGCGGCTTTGGCCCAGCAGCTCAACGCGCCAGGTTTCGACTACGCCGCCTTCCAGTGGGGTGAAGTTCTCAAGGTCGCCTTTTCTGCGGGAGCGGTCTATCTCTCGAAGAACCTGCTGACTACGGCAGACGGGCGCTTTATGGGCCGTCTCTAGAGCCGTTATCGTTTTTGGAAATCGCCCCCTCAAATAACGAGAGGGCGGTTTTTTATGTGGCTTAAAATAAGGGTTTTTTGGCGGGTGGTAGGCCAGTTTTTTGACAGTTCGTCTACCGAAACGCCCGCATAGTCCTCCTTGCTCACCAGCTTACGAAACGAACGAAAAACGAGCCCTCTTTCGTAGGCTCGTCCTCTAATCGCACGCACGAAGTTGATGTAGCTGGAGTGTGATGGGTTCTCCCGCATCTGCCGATGAAAACTTTGTTCAATCGGGTTCACCCTGTAATTTTACCACGGGCAAGCTCAGCCAGGACGACGACTGGGGATAAAGCAAACCCCCGCCGTTGGAGCGGGGGTTCTACACCTACAGGCGTTGGCTCAGGAGAGGCGGAGAGGGTTTGTTCTGCGCCGTAAAAAAGGTGAACCACGGGTACTGTGGGTGCTAACCTAAGTATACCTTAGAGATGGCCGAAGACATCGAGTACGCGCAAGTGCGCCTTCGTGTTGCTCATCTCCTTCTCAAGCCCCTTGCACAGATATGTTAGCTCTATCTCTCTCTGTCCTTCAGGTGTTGCGGCCCATACGTTATCCGCCTCCTTGTCTGTCTTGCAGTCCTTCCGCAATTCAAGCCACTTCACGGCACGCTGTTGCTTCAACCTACCCAGCTCCTTTGAAGCCTCATTATACTCACGGGAGAGGAGCATATTGTGCTCGCTGAGTTGTGCGGGATTTTCAGTCATACGATTTCGTGCAAGTCAGGTAGAGGCACTTTCCACCACGCGCCCGTACTCTTGCAGACTATCTTGCGGTAGCGGCCTTTCCTTTCTTCATCGCCGTCATGGATGTAGACATCATGGCTCTGGTACCAAAATGGAAGACCAACAACTCCGCCGAACGCGCAGCCGCATTTCGATTTTGAGGGCTCGAACAATGCGCGTAGTTGTTTCCACTCTATCATCTTGTTTCTTCGAGGGAGCGAATGTAATTTCGTGTTCGCATATTGCAGGTCGCACAATTATCGTCTGGTAAGTTGGCCAACACCTTCTCCACCACCTCCTTCACCGCAGAGGCGCGTTGGGCGGCTACGATACGCTTTATACGACTGACGATTTGCGCCGCTTGCACATAGTTCACTTTGTAGGTGCGTTGCCAAAACGCGGGGCTATCCCAGGGGCTATCCCAAACAACTTGCCCTTGTTCTATCGTTTCCTCTCCCTCACCATGAGGGGAGGCGTGGCAGGGGCAAGGACATTTAGTCTTGCGGTCAAAACAGTTTTCCTCGCGGCATTTGTCGCATTCCATACGCTAGTGATGAATGACGGTGTAAATAATCTGCGCGGCCATAAAGAAGAGCGAAGCCGCTATCCATCCCCATGCAAACGCTCTGAATTGCTTTTCTTGCTCCATAGATGATTTAGTGGCGCACCCGCTTCTTACGCACTGGAACGAACACGACTTGCGGACTGAGGATGCTTTGGAGTGTGTCAATCAAATGCTTCTTGCTCACCCTCTTCCTTGCCTTGGTGGAGCGGGAGGGGGTCATACGAGCAAGAAGTTTGGCCATAAGAAGAGCGCCACAAGGAGAGCAGCTACGAGCGCTAAAACTAATACTGTCCAACCTGCCTTTTCGTCATTCTCCATACAAGTGAGGGTGATTAGCCGAAAAAGATAAACTCAAGTATCGGGAACAGAACCCAACGACAGGTCAGCGCAAAGGCCACAAATATCGCTAAGAAAAACACGGGGACAGCCAACCACATCCACCAAGCGGCCTCTTCCTCAAGATAGCGATATTCGCAGTGCCCGCAGACCTCAACCTTCTTCTCGCTCTTGTCGCACTGAGGACAGCGCGGAGGCGGGCTTGCGGGTATAAATATTGGATACATCTCCTTTCTAGTTAGCTGTCAGAGGCACACGCACTTCGTAATACTTCCCCTCTTTCTCAACTACACGGGACACCATCTTCACAGGCTCCTTCTGCATGACGTAGCAGTAGTCGCCGTCCCTATCTTCACCCTGTAGCTCCCAACCTTCTGACCTTAGAAGTGCGGCGAGAGCGGCCAACCGCGTAATGCGTTGAGACAAACACCAGTTGCGACTGACAAACCCCACTTCCTTGAGCTGGTTGATGACCCGTTGCTTTTGGGTGAGCTTCTTCATTTAGAGTATTGTCTCTTCGCCCTTCTCCTCCCGCGCCTTTTCCTCGAAGACCATGAACTTCGTGTTTGGGAACATGCCGAGTTCGATGATGAAGCTCTCCGGCTTGCTTGCCGTCGCCTCGAAGCGAACCAGCTTGCCTACGTTCGACCACGCGGTTTTCTTCTCTCCATCCTTCTCATACTCACGGGGGACAGAAATGTTGTAGCGTTGCATATTAGTTTTTGAGTGCAGTTAGTCTTTCAATAATCTCACCATTTTTCGCCTCTCCGTAAATCAGTCCTGTCTTGCCCTTGATGAAGTTCACGTACTCCCTCTTGTCCAGAAGCGGAACGTCCGACATCTCATCGCAGAGCTTTTGAATTTCTTTCTTCTCATTCGCTTCCTTTTCTTCAGCCTTCACGACCACGGCAGGCTTGGTAATCTTCACGGGCTTGGAAGCGGCGTTGCCGTCATCGTCCTCCTCTGTAGCAAGTCCCAACACACCCGCGAGCGCATAGCGCCTCATGTATGTTATCGCTGACCCCTGCCCTTGCGGGGTTTGGTCTTTCATCAGCAGCGGTGTTGTTGCCTGAAGCCACTCACCCGACGTGTGTAGGAGTATCGTCGTCAACGAGCTTTGGGGATGAGCGTCCTGCCATATAAGCGAGGGGAATTGCGTGTACGCCAACCCGTGCTTCGCTAGGAGCGGCTTGATGGTCGCAATCACATTTTCGAGGCTCGCGTACTTACTCTTGAAGAAAGGATTTTCAGCGTCCTTCTTTACCGCGTCTACCTCTGCCTGAAACGCACTCAGTGCCGCCGCTAATTCTTTAATACTTGGGCTTTTATCCAACATACATTTTTAGGTTAGCTACCAATTACTCCCCTTCGGCCCCATCCCTTCATCATGCCCGTACACATAGTCCGCTGTGCCGTTGATGTACGCCTCTCTGTGATACATCTCCACCACCATCTTTGCCTTTGAGTAGGGAAGGTTCTTCTCCTTCATCACCTGTTCGATTTCTTGGTTTGTAATCATAGTTAGACTTTGGCCCACTTAGCTTTTAACGCTTCTTCCCGCTTTTCCTCATCGTGCTTCCAGCACCGACCCCACAAAATGATGTTCTCCCAGTGGTCGGGGCAATTTGCCGAGAGGAACTGCGGGATGATGACTTTGGGGAATTTCATACCTGCGCGTAGTTAGTTAGTAAGATGACCGCGACTATTCCCGCACTGAGCACCAGGACGGCGGAGATGGGGAATTGGCTATTCATGGCCCCAGCGTTGCTCTTGGTTGGCAAGGGTTTCCAGCCTCGCCACCTCAGCTTCTGTCAAACAGTGAGGCTCGACACCGAGCCATTCCAACCCAAACACCCTCTCCCCGTTGTCGTGCTGGACGACTAGCTTCTTAGTTTCCATGTTTCTCTTTGATGTGGAAGTTAAAGTCTGCGACACTTCCGAACCGCCCCCGCCTGACTGCCGTTATCGAGACGCTGTATTCACAGCCGTCTTTGAGGCCGAAGCCACTCCCCACTTTAGGTAGCGCCGCATCCACAAACTCTTTCCAAGGAATAATGATTTCCATAATTGCTTCGCAGTTCGCTGGGGGCAGTCAGCCCACCCCCAACGAGCTACGTCTGACTGACTAATAATTGACCGTATCCGCACCAACGAACAGCCCGACCACGAACCCTAACGTGAGCAGGAACAGCACGGGGATGGCCAGGGCCACCGCACCGAGCACCACATCTGCCACCTTCTTCCACTCTGTCCTTCTAAAGCTGAGAGCCAGTCTTTGAGGGAGTGAGGTTCTATGACGGGGAGCGTAGTCTACGAACGTCTCAAACTTTTTCATTCGTTTATTAATTGATAAACTCCTATTGTTAAATTCAACCCGCCCAAGAACCCAATTACTACCGTGGCCCACGTAATGTCCCCAAAAGCAACTACTAGAAACGCAAAAGCCGTACAGATAACCCCAATACTTAGATTGAACACGTTGTCTTCTAATGAGTTGATAATCGCACTCGTCATTCGCGGGCGGCTGGGAGCCAATCGCCTAGGCATTAGTGAAGGGGCTGCTCCCAAATCTCCCAGCAACCCACGAACGACTTGTCTATGAAGGGAAAGCGAGCTGGTGGGGAAACGCATTTGCGGATGCGGGCGACCAGAGCCGCTCTAACTCGCCTATAACCTTCCCCCATCAACCCACTTTCCTTGAACTATGTGAATGAGCAGAGGCTTTTGAGGCGGAGCTAACTAACAGCTCAGGCTTTGAATGCTGAGGCGGGACGCAAACCGCACCAATTGCTTGATGAGTTTTTCCGCCCCAGCTCTCAAAGTCCAAGTTGCCGTCGCTCCGCCTACTGGATGCCTCTGTCTCTAAGTTTACTCGCCTAACGCTAAGCGTCCAGTGAAGTAATCCCCAGCTCTGTCTCGACGCCACTTTTACCATTTGTCAACGCCTTACGCTTGGCGGCTTTAATGGCATTGGTCTTAGCCGCACCTAGCTTTGCAATCTCTTTGAGGCGGGCACGCTCCTTCGCGCTATTCCGCTTCTTCCACGACTTCTTGCCGAGCGCGACGGCGGCTTTGTTTTTAGACATTTGCCACGATTAAAAGTAGACCAAGCAATAAAGGCGGAAAGCCGATTGCCATAAATAATCCGATGCCGAATGAAAGCGCCCCCTCTCCATGTACCGCATACCCCACCCACCCAATCATCCACGCAACAACTAGCGCCCCAATGACTAAAAGAATTCCTGTTTCCATATACTCTGAGCATAGCACACCGAACGCTCGGCAATGAGCAGGCTGGGGATAGCAATGGCCCTGTGGTGGCTGACCTTTGACAAACCAATTCGGGTCTTCCTCATCGAAGCAGGAGACTTGCTCACCGCCCGTGTCAAAGCCTCTCTCCACGGTGCTCCCACCCAGGATTTCTCCCAAGGGTATGAGCTGGACGCTAAGACAGCGAAGAAGGTGCCAAAGGATATGGTGGGGAAGCTGTTGAGTAAGAAGGAGGCGGAGGGGTTGTTGAAGAAGCTGGGGTAGCGTTGTCCACATGGCCCAGGTTGACCGCTCCATATTCGTGCTAAACTGAAGAGCGTATGAAGACATGTAATCATCATGTTGCATTGTGCCCCGAGCGCGTAATTTTCTTTATGCTCTCTGGGCGCAACATGCGCGACATACGTGCTTCATACACACTACGGGCCGTCTGACGAAGACGGCCTTAAGTGTGTCTGGGGGAGTTAAAACGGCACAGACAAAAAACTAATAGCCGTTCCAGCGCGGGCTAGGCCATGCCGAACAACAGGCCAACAACTCAATCAATGAGAACCTGCGTTTCCTCTTTTCTCCGCTTCGTGGGGAAAGGGGGAGCGCGTCTGCACAATCTAATCAATAAGTAAGACCATGAGCTTTCTTCCAACAGTAAGAGATGGAGCGATAGTTGAACCTGCAAAGAAGGTTAGAAAAAAGCGGCGCAAGTCGCTGAGAAAAGCGGGCACGAACCCCCGAGCACTCGGCACCAACCCAAGAGCGCAGGCGAAGAAGCTGTGGCAAGAACACTTCGAGGCCACTGAGTTCATTCGCAAGCTCTAGCGGTTATCCCCTTCCGCCCGCCTTTACATGAAGAACGGGTGTATAATTACTGGTGGAAGGTGGTTCTGTTGTGCCGTGTTCTCCCTCCTGACCTCCTGATTTGTCGTTCTGGGGTTTCTACGGAAGAACGGCGGCACTCTCACCTCCACCAATAGTCCCTCCTTTCTTCGACCCCTTCCGCCCTGCCTAACGGCAGGCAAGAGTGGAACCCCGTCTATCTCTCGCTCCTAGGTTCGAGAGACGGGGCGGAAGGGGTCGAAGTCTTCGAGTACGGAATTGAGTGCTGCACTGTACCCAGCACTCGCCTCTTTACTCGAAGGAGGTGGAAATGAAACTGAAAGACCGTGGAAGCTGGTTGCTCCTGTTCGTAGGGTTTTGCCTTCTACTTGGCTCCCTACTTCTGGCTCGCGGTGCGTTCGCCCAGACGGTCGAACGGGGCCAAGGGCTTCTATGCGACACGCCTGAACAGGCTCGTCGCTTCCTTGCCCTTCTCCAACAGGACAAGGCAACGGCGCTCATCGTCGTGAACGCCGAAGCAAACGAGACGGTCTGCGGCATGATGCAGGTCGCCTACGTCAAGGGTGAGGAAATCTCCCGCGAGGGACAATTCCTCATCGTGGAAATCGCCGTGGTCGGGGTAAACACCCCGCACGGCTTCCGCCCCATCCCCCCGCACAAGCAGTACGCCATCTTCCCCTCAAAGGAGGAGCGGGCATGAAGCGGGGAGTGAAATGCAAGCTCTCCCCGCAGAAAGCGGCCAACGCAGGGTGCCTCTACAAGTTTGGTTGGAAGCCCCTCGCCATCGCCTACCACTACCACGTGGACATCAACACGGTCATCCGAACCCTCAAAAGGCTCGGCGTGTACGTCCCAAGGAGGGTGCATGGCTAGGAACGCCTGCGACCAATGTAGCCGCCCCTTTGGTTTGGTTAGGCAGCGTTGGCTCTTTCATGCCTTCTGTTCCACGTTCTGCAAGACCGAGTTCTTGAAGACCAAGACGCTCATGCGTCAGGCCTTCCGAGCACGAGCCCCACGGCTCCGCTCACGCAGTTAGCGCACGACTTCCTCCCCGTGCGCCCACTCCTCCCGCTCAATTTGGCGGGAGGCTCTTTTTGAGCAATAAAAAAGGGAGCTATGCGCTCCCCGCTTTCTTTGTCTTGAAGCCGTCCAACAGGTCGGCCCAGGACTGCATCAGCGCTACTCGCTGCGGCCAGTATTTCGCCCTGTTGTACGCACGAGAAGTCTCATCGTCCTCTTCGTGGGCCAAGCACACTTCGATTACCGCGTGCTCAAACCCTCGCTCATGAAGAATGGTGGAGGCTGAGGCCCGAAAGCCGTGTGCCGTCATTTCATCCTGCGTGTACCCCATTCTCCTCAAGGCGGAGTTGAGCGCATTTTCGGAGAGGGACTTGGATTTTGAACGGATGGAGGGAAACACTAGCTCTCCCCCTTCCGACAATTCCCACACCCCTCTCAGCGCTTCGAGGGCTTGCTTCGAGAGCGGCACATCAAACTCGCGCCGCATCTTCATCCTCTTTGAAGGCA
>Ga0196981_1000196_pt1 | contig 41756 bp, 40 predicted proteins | sample S3_2013CmetaG_FD_155462 | JGI IMG/M metagenome (GOLD analysis project Ga0196981, IMG submission 155462) | Soil microbial communities from Anza Borrego desert, Southern California, United States - S3_20-13C | ecosystem: Environmental > Terrestrial > Soil > Desert | place: USA: California... | reverse complement strand
AACGGACTACGTCGGAACTGTTGCAGTATTTGCATGAAATAAGTTGGCTCGCCATGGAGTTATTTTGCAAATCGTATTGGAGAAATGGTTCTAAATGATAGCCTATAAATCAATTAAGCCCACCACCCAATAGCGATCGTCGTATTGCGGCAAAAGCGGATAGGCATTCGAGCGAGAACTCGGCTAAGCTTCCAAGGCGCCGGAACAGCCATCGCTGCCCGCACGTGTCCTGAGTATTACCCTCCAATGTCGTGACTTGATCTGTCATACCGGCATCAAGAGCGCACGGGTGCGGTGCGGGCCGATGCCATCCATGGCTTTCTGAATTCATTCGGCGCCCCGCGGACCAGTGCCGGGCGGATTCCGGCAGAGGGATCGATTAAAGCGACCGTTTGCGATTGGAATGACAAAGTAGACATTAACTTAACGGCATTGGTATTGCCCTTGACAGGAGATGTTCGTGAATAAAATCGGTAAGTGCGGCGTGGTGGCGCTTTCGTTGATCGCGGGCGGTTTGCCCGCTGCCTCGGCGGACGAAACGCCCAAGGTATTTCGCGATGCCCCGGCCCAAAAAGGCCAATGGCGTATGGAGATTCTCAAGTTCGACGGCGGGGAAGGAGAAGCGGATGCGAGCGCCATGCCCAAGAGCATGACAATGTGCATGGACAGCCTCATGGACATGGCCAAGAAGAACGAGCGGAAGGCGGATTCCGGCGCATGTCGCGGCAAGATTATCGAAAACAAGGACAATCGCGCCGTTTACGAGACATCCTGCAAGGACGGCGGCGTCTTTCGCAGCACCATCACCCGAGAGGGGCCTCGTTCGTTTGTGATCGAAGCCGACGGCAAGGGCGCGGAAGGTTCGTTTGCCATGACATCGCGTTACACCTATGAAGGGCCCTGCCGGGGAAACGGCGGACAGCCGGCCGTCAGCTTCGACAAAAACAGCGAGGCCTGCAAGGCGATGAAAGCGCAGATGACCCAAATGGACCCGAAGAAGGCCTGCGCCGGCGCAACGGGGGATGCTCTCCGGATGTGCGAGCAGCAGATGGCGCAATCGCTCGCTCAGCTTAAGGGTATGTGCGAATAAGAAGGGATTGCCCCCGATTCGGCCACGAGCCTGTCCGGGGCCGGACGGACCGGGTCAAGGACTGTTGTACAGGACCTCGCCCAGCGCTCCGATATCGTAGCCGCCGAGGCTCCGGGCCTTGTCCGCGAATTCCGGGGTGCGGGCGAATTTCAGCAAGGTTTGAAACGGCGGCTCGAAATAGTCGCGGCGGCGGATGACCAGGTCGAAGCGCTCGTGCGCCAGCGGCAGAAAGTCCAGCTTCATCTGCCGGGCCACGGACTGCACCGCGATCCCGGCGTCCGCCTGGCCGCTGCACACCGCGAGCCCGATGTCGACATGGCCGCGGGCCGGCTGGGGCAGGAGATTCAGGCTCTCGATCGAAAGGCCCGACTGCCCGAGCAAATGCCGGAAGAGCAGACGGCTGCCGGCGCCTTCCTGCCGTTCGACGATCCTCGCGCGGGTGCGGGCCAAATCGGAGAGGGTCCGGACGCCGAGCGGATTGCCGGCCGGAAGCACCAGTCCCTGCTCGCGCCAGGCCCAATGCAGGACCACGATCTCCACGCCTTTCAAATACTCCTTGACCGCCGGCACGTTGTATTCGCCGCTTTCCGGGTCGAGCAGGTGAATGCCACACAGTACCCCTTCGTCGGCGGCGAACCTTTCCAAACCCTCGGTGCTGCCGTTCATCTGCATCGCCAAGGGGTAGCCGGTCTCTCCCAAGGCCCATTCCAGCAGCGGATCGTGGCTGCCGACCACGACCTGGGGCAGCGGGCGCGCTTCCGCGCCGGGCTGCACCTGGAAATCGCTGTTCTGCTTGAGCCAGATGTCGATCTGCTCCTTGGGAAACAGCCACTTGCCCGTGACCCGCGTGCAGGGAATGCGTTTCTGGGCGAGCAGGTCGTAAATCTTGCGCTCCTTGAGACGCAGATAACGCGCTACCTCCGGGACGGTCATCATTTCCTGCGTATCCGGTTCGTCCTTCAGCATGATGGAGTCTCAAATCGTTTTCGAACGTAAGGGTTCACGAATACACGTCATCAAAACAGGAGGATTGTAACCCAAGGTTTCGGTTACGGACGAAAGCCCATGCCGCCGAGCGCCTGCCGCACGCCATCCTCCCCGAGCAAATCCCGAAACCGGCGAACGCCGGGCCTTTCCAGGCGGCTTTTCGGCACCAGGAAATCGTAATGTTCGTCCTGGACGGGAATGAACCCGAGACCGTACCGGGCGGCGACCGTCTCGATGGCGACGCCCCAGTCGGCGCGGCCCTGCGCCACGGCGGCGGCCACCGCGTTGTGCGATTTGGGCTGCGCGGCATAGCCCGGAAGCGGCCGGCCTCCGAGCAGACGGTCGATCAGGATGCGGGTGCCGCTGCCGGCGTTGCGGTTGATCATGAGACAGCCCGCATCCTCGCGCGCCGTTTCGAGCGCCGCTTCGAGCGTTTTTCCCGCAAACCGGACGTCGTCCGGGCGAAACACGAGGCCCTGCATGCGGCGGTAGCCGGGAACGAGTTCGAGTTCCGGCGTCAAAAGGTGGCGGTTGTATTCGCCGGTCGCGGGGTCCATGAGGTGCACCCCGGCGATGTCGCATTCGCTCCGCCGGGCCGCCGTCGCGCCGCCCAGGCTGCCGACGTAGAGGGCTTTGACGCTTAAGCCCCGCTGCTGCAAGAGCGTCAGCAGATAGTCGAGTCCCGCGCACTGGCTGCCCACGAACACCAGGTCGGCGGGCTCCAGCGCCTGGCCGAGCAGTTGCACCGACACCCTGCTTCCGGCCGGAACCTGTTCGGTGCGCTGATCGATGGCGATGAAGCCGTCGGCGAAGCTGAAGGCCGTCACCGCGCCCGAGCCCTTGCCCATCGGGTAGGCCGCGAGCCCGGTATCGGTCGGCATCAGGCTCGCCAGGAGGTATTCGGTGCGTCCCCGCTCGGAAGCGACCCGCATCGGCAGCGTGGCTTCGACCGATCGCGCTGCGGCGGCGGGCAGTCCCGCCAGGCGTCGCAATACCGGAGCCACGAACTCGTGGAAATTGAAGATGGCCGAGGTGGGAAATCCGGGCAGGACGACCACCGGCTTGCCGCCGGTGACGGCCAGGCAAACCGGTTTGCCGGGTTTGAGCGCCACCCCGTGCGCCACCACGCCGGGATTCTTCAAGGCGCTGACCGCGCGGTAGGACAGATCGCCCGCGCCTTTCGAGGTGCCGCCCGAGAGCAGCGCCATGTCGCATTCCAGCGCCCGCTTCAACAGGTTCGCCAGCGCCGTTTCGTCGTCCGGCGCCACGCCGAGGCTGACCGGCTCGCCGCCCAGTTCGCGCACGGCCGCCGCGAGTATCGTGCCGTTGGAATCGTAGACCTTGCCGGGGCGCAACGGCTCGCCGGGCGGAACGATTTCGTTGCCGGTGGAGAGGATGGCGACCCGCGGACGGCGATAGACCTCCACCCGGTCTAGGCCGATGGCGGCCAGGACTCCGAGCTCCCGCGACGTGAGCCACTGCCCGGCGCGCATCGCCGTTTCGCCCTTGGCGACGTCGGTGCCGGCGAAAGCGACGAACTGGCCGGGCAGGGCGGGCTTGCGGACTTCGATGCGGAGCGGCTGAGAATCTTCCAGCAGTTCGGTGTGCTCGATCATCGCCACCGCGTCGGCGCCGCGGGGCAGCATGCCGCCGGTCGCGATGGGCGTGGCGGTGCCGGCCGCGACCGCGATCGAAGGTTCGACGCCGGGCGCGAGCACTTCCGGGTTCAGGGACAATACGGCCGGAGCCTCGTCGCTCGCGCCGAAAGTATCCCCGGACTGGACCGCGAAGCCGTCGACGCTGGCCCGGTCGAAGGCCGGCACGTCCACCGGGGCGCTCACGGTGCGCGCCAGCACCCGGCCCAGGGCATCGGCGAGCGGAACGGTCTCGCTTCCGAGCGGTTCCAGCCGGATATGGGCGTGAAACCGCGCCGCCGCTTCCGCGCGGTCGATGACGCCCAGGAATTGTTCCTGGCGGGCGGCGCGCCTGAGGTCGTCGTTATCGGGCATGGTTCGGTTCCGGGGCGAGAGGGCTAAAAAGGAATATGGTTACTTCGGCGCCGGCCGGGTAGCCTTCGGAGTCCTCGGGCACCAGCAGGAATCCGTCGGCCGCGGCAAGGGCCGAGAGGCGGGTATTGCCGCCGCCGGCGACGGGTTCGGCGCCGTCCGGCGTCAGCCGCACCCGGCAATAGTCGACGCTGCCGAGCTCCGAGCTGATTTTCCGGGTCAGCGCGGTCCGCCGCTCCGGGTACGGCCAGGCCGCGCTTCGGCCTCCCAGGCGCCGTATCGCCCGGCCCGCGAAGAGATCGTACGCGCACAGACAGGCGACCGGATCGCCCGGCAGGAGAAAGACCCATGCGTTTCCGACGCGCCCGATGCCGGCCGAGCGGCCCGGCTCCAGGGCGATGCCGTGCCAAGCCAGTTCTCCGGCCGTTTCCAGCGCTTCGGCGGCGCGGTCGTTCCAGCCTTCGCCGCTGCTCCCCGCGATCAGCACCGCGTCGATTCCGTCCGTCCGGAGCGCTTCCGCGATCGCATCGTCGGCAACGTGCGCGCACGCTTCGACGTCGCCCCCGTCCCGCTCCGCCAGCGCTTTCAGCATCGCCGAATCGGCGTCGAAATACCGATGAGCGCCGCGCGGCTGGCCGGGAACGGTCAGATCGCCGCCGGTGGTCATGAGTTTTATCCTCGGCCGCCGAACGACGGCGACCTCGTCGATCCCGCAGGCGGCCAAGAGGGCCAAATCCTGGGCGCGCAAGCATCGTCCCTCCGGCAACAGCGAACTGCCGCAGGCGATGTCCTTGCCGCGGCGGACGATGTTTTCGCCCGGCGCAACCGCGGCCGCAAGCGTCGCGAAACCACCGGCTTCTTCGCTCAAAGGGAGCGGAACGATCGCATCCGCGCCTTCCGGCAGCGGCGCGCCTGCCGCGATTCTCGCCGCCGTTCCGGGGGGCAGGGCGAGTGCCGGGCCGTTCAATCCCAGCGAGAGCGGGCTATAGGTTCCCGCCCCCACGGTTTCGAGCCCGCGCACGGCATAACCGTCGACCGCGGCGCGGTCGAACGGGGGCACGTCCACCGGCGACCGCACCGTTTCGGCGAGAACGCGCCCAAAGGCGCGGGACACGGCGATCCGCTCCGGCGGCAAGGCCGAAATCCGCCGGTCCAGCCAGCGCAGCACCTCGTCGACGGATTCGTAGCGGGTAAAGAGTTTCACGGGCGGCGATTCGGCAGGGCCGGAGATTCCGTTCAATCCATCCATTCGATCACATGATCTTCCGGGCAATCCGCCTCGGATTCCGGTATCGCGAAGCGGCGTATGGATATCCCGGCGTCGTGCACCGCCTCGGGGTCGCCGGAAACCAGCGGATGCCAGGCGGGCAGGTCTTTGCCTTCCGCCAGGAGACGGTAGGCGCAGGTGGACGGAAGCCAGTGAAACTGGGTGAATCCGCCGCGCAAACTCAGGCATTCCGGAACGCAGACCGAACGCTGCCGGTAGCGCGTGCAGCGGCAAGCCTCGATGTCGAGCAGCCGGCAGGCCACGCGGGTGAAGAACAACTCGCCGGTGTCCTCGTCCTCGATCTTGTGCAGACAGCATTTCCCGCACCCGTCGCACAGCGATTCCCATTCCTGTTCGGTCATCTCGGCCAGTGATTTTTCGCGCCAGAAAGGAGTTTTCATGAGTTCGGCGATGAGGCGGGTTGATTCGGGAGGCTCATTTTAGTCACAAAACGGTCCGGGGAGTTCGGCGAAGAACGTTTCGTCCGCCGATTTTGTCGGTTTTGACGCGACACCTGTTGCAATAATGAGCCACTTTTGCCATAAAGTTCGCCCCCGGCGAGCCGGCGGCCGTTATAAGAAATCGTCGGCCAGCCCTTGAACCTAGAAACGGCAGTTGACCGCTTGGGTGAAGTCGCTACGCACCCGATTGCACAGCGGGCGCGTCCAACTGCCGTTTCTAGGTTGAATCGTTCGGAGCCCATGCCGTTCGCGGCGCGCCGTCATTCGAGCCTTCCCGCGCTCCGATTTGCGAAGGCAAGGCTTGTCTAATGGCTAAGTCTCTTTAATCAACCCCAACCCTGACAGGAGGATTTATGGACCCGAACGATATTTCCGCCTTAGACCGGCGTTTCGGCATCGCCGGCGAGGTCGTCTTCAAGGAGGGACCGAACGGGCAAGGGGTCGTGGAAATCAGCAACGGTCTCGCCATGGCGAGCATCGCCTTGCAGGGGGCTCATTTGATGAGCTGGGCGCCGCATCAAGAGGAATTGGTCGTCTGGCTGTCGCCAAGGGCGAAATTCGGACCGGGCGAATCGATCCGCGGCGGCGTGCCGGTGTGTTGGCCGTGGTTCGGGCCGCATCCGAGCGACCCCTCTCTTCCCGCTCACGGATTCGCGCGCGCGGTCCCGTGGGAAGCGATCGAAGCGCAGGCGCTGGAGGATGGCTCGAACCGCTTGGGCTTTCGCCTCATCCGGAGCGACGAGACCTACGCCCAATGGCCGCATTCGACGCCGCTGGAGCTTTACATGACCATCGGCACGGCGCTGGAGATGGAGCTGGTGACACATAACGACGGACCCGAGCCGGTCACCGTCGGCGAGGCTCTGCATACCTATTTTCAAGTCAGCGACATCCGCCGGATCGCGATTCACGGTCTCGACGGCTGTTCCTATGTCGACAAAACCGACGGAGGCAAGCTCAAGCAGCAGTCGGGGGCGGTGACTTTCGCCGGGGAAACCGACCGGATTTATCTCGAATCCGCCGCCGATTGCCTGATCGACGATCCGGGCCTGAATCGCCGCATCCGCATCGCCAAGCGCGGGAGCCGCTCCACCGTGGTGTGGAATCCGTGGGCCGAGAAGGCCGAGGCGCTGGGCGATTTCGACGAGGACGGCTATCTCCGCATGGTGTGCGTGGAAAGCGCCAATGCGGCGGACGACGTGGCGACGATCATGCCGGGCGGGACCCATCGCCTGTGGGTGCGCTACACGGTGGAGCCGCTGCGTTGAGCGCCTTGGGTGGAAGGCGTCGCCGGGTTGAGCGGGCCGAAGCATGAGGATTCTCTATCAAGACGACGCGCTCGTGGCGGTGAACAAGCCCGCCGGCCTGCTCGTCCACCGGAGCGAAATCGACCGCCACGAAACCCGGTACGCCATGCAGATCGTTCGCGACCGGCTCGGCCGCCGGGTGTATCCGGTCCACCGCCTGGACAAGCCGACCTCGGGCGTATTGTTGTTCGCGCTCGATGCGGATACCGCCCGGCGGATGACGGAATTATTCTCCGGCCGCGGCGTCGACAAGACCTATCTCGCCGTGGTCCGCGGCTACACGGACGAAACCGGCACGATCGATTATGCGCTGGAAGAGCAGCCCGACCGGATGACCGACGCCAAGGCGGAGCGGGACAAGCCGGCCCAGCCGGCGGTAACGCTCTACCGCCGGCTCGGAATCGCGGAACTCCCTTTCGCCGTGGGCCGTTACCCGACCGCCCGCTATTCGCTGTTGCGAATTTCGCCCAAGACCGGGCGGAAACATCAGATCCGGCGCCACATGAAGCACATTTTTCATCCGGTCGTGGGCGATACCAGCCACGGCGACGGACGCCACAACGATTTTTTCCGGGCCCATTTCGGCTGCCATCGATTGCTGCTCTGCGCGGCCGGTTTGGCGTTCGCTCATCCTAATACGGGCGAGAGGCTCCGCTTGGAAGCTCCCTTGGATGATTCTTTTCGGCGCATCGTGGACAATCTCGGCTGGAGCGGCGTTTTGAACGAAGTTTCCGAATCCGGTCATTTATCCTGAAAACACTTCATGAGTCATACCCCAAAAACCCAGATCATGGCCTTGTTCTGCGACTTCGAGAACATCGCCCTCGGCGTGCGAGACGCCAAATACGCCGCCTTCGACGTCCAGAAGGTTTTGGAACGGCTGCTTCTCAAGGGCAATATCGTGGTCAAGAAGTCCTACTGCGACTGGGACCGCTACAAGGAATTCAAGGGCGGCATGCACGAGGCGGCCTTCGAGCTGATCGAAATTCCGCACGTGCGCCAATCGGGCAAGAATTCCGCCGACATCCGCATGGTCGTCGACGCGCTCGACCTGTGCTACACCAAGTCGCACGTCGACACCTTCGTCATCATCAGCGGCGACTCCGATTTTTCGCCCCTGGTCAGCAAGCTGCGGGAGAACAATAAGGTCGTCATCGGCGTCGGAGTGAAAAAATCCACCTCCGATTTGCTGATCGCCAATTGCGACGAGTTCATTTTCTACGACGATTTGGTGCGCGAGGCGGCGAAACCGAAGCCGAAGTCGAAGCGCGCGCCCGCCAAGACCTCGCGCCAGACGGCTCCCGAAGGCGAGAAAAAAACCGAGGAGGACAAGCAGCAGCAAGCGCTGGATTGGGTGCTCGAGACGGTCGAGGATCTCCTGGAAGAGCGCGGAGAGGAGGAAAAGGTCTGGGGGTCCATGGTCAAGCAGGCGCTAAAGCGGCGCAAACCCGGCTTCAACGAAAGCTACCACGGATTCCGCACCTTCGGGAAGCTGCTCGAAGAAGCCCAGGAGCGGAAGCTGTTGAAGCTGGAATACGACGAGAAGTCGGGCGGCTACATCATTAAAGGCCTGACCCGCGAAGACTAGGCCGGCCTTCACCACGGCTTGCCGAAATACACCGGGCCGCGAAAGCCGCGCCTTCTGTACTCGCGTTCGATTTCGCTCTTCAGCGCCGCCGGGATTTCCCGCAGGTTCAACGCCGTCAGCTGGAATTCCAGGTAGAAAAACGCCGCGCGGGGATCGCCCAGCGTCAGGTAATCGATAAAAGTCCTCGCAATGGGCGGCCACCGTTTCGCATCCGGAAACGGGATGATTCGGGCGGTCGATTCGGCTGTTTCCATACCCGATTCGACTTCGGCGGCGGGTGCTTTGTTCATTGCGCCTGTCGATTCTGCCGTCGGCGCGCCGGCGGACATTGCCGGTTCCGGCTGTCCGCTGCCGTCCGATGGCGTCAAAAACCCGACGCCATGCCGGCGAGAGTTTTTAGGTGATTGATTGGCAATGAGTTTATGGGTGGGAACGGAATCTGCATATACGCATCCCGTTAAGCCAATATCGAGCGGAAGCGTTATGAAAGCCGTTATCGTGAAAGCATTGATCGGGACAGGACTGTTCGGTCTCTTCGGTCTTCTTCTGTGGGCCGATCCGTCGGGCCGGTATTTCAACATCTCGGGCCTTTTTCTGGTGGTCGTCGGAACGTTCGCCGCCACCGCGCTGGCCCATTCGTTTCGCGGCGTGACCGATTTGTTGCGCCGGCTGCGGGCCAAGCTTGGAAACACGGCGATGGACACCGAGGATTTGGACGTGTTCTTGCGCGTCGTCGAAGCCCATCGCCACGGCAATGTCCGCGCGGCCGAGCAGGCGGCCCGGCGGTTGCGGGAGCCTTTGCTCCGAACCGGCGCGGAGCTGGTGATCAATCGCACGCCGCAAGCCGATCTGACGCGGATGCTCCAGTGGAAAATCGGAGCGCAGCGGGAGCGCGATCAGGCCGAAATCCAGATCGTCCGCACCATGGGCGCCTTCGCGCCCGCCTTCGGCATGCTCGGAACGCTGTTCGGCCTGATCGGAATGATGTACGGCTTGGACGCCAATCGCATGGAGCAGATCGGCGAGGCCATGGGCTTCGCCATGCTGACCACGGTGTACGGCCTGGTGCTGGCCAACCTGGCGTTGAAGCCCCTGGCGACGCGCCTGGAGCGGCGCGCCAAGGAAAACCTGGCCTGGGCCTACGTGCAGATGGAATCGGTGCTGATGTTGCACGACCGGTGTCACGTGACGATGTTCCGGGACTATTGGCGAGCGTTCTTCGATCAGCCGGAGGCGGGCGAGGCGATCGATTCGCTCCCGCTCGGCATGGCCAAATCGTAGCCGGAGGATTTCGGTATGCCATCGAACGACGGTTCGGTGAAAACGCGTTCCCGAGGGCCGGATACCGGGCGGGAAGCCGTTATCGATCCTTGGGGGGCGGCGGCGGACGGGCACGCGTCCGAGCAGGGGGGCTGGCTGTTGAGCTATCTCGACGTGATGACGCTGCTGTTCTCGTTTTTCGTCATGCTTTTCGCCTATCAAAAGGCGCTGACGGCCGCATCGAAAACCGCTTCGGCGGAAGCGGCGCAATCGGTTGCGGCGCCGGCCCCGATCCCGGTTGCTCCGGCGGTTGTCAAGGCGTCGAAGACCGTATCGGCGGACCGGACGTCGGCCTCTCCGCCGGCCCTGGCCGCCACGGACAGCGCCCCGAAAGCCGAAGCCGAGATCAAGGTTCAGCCCGCTTATCCGGTACAAATGGCGGCCGTTTCCGCCGCGTTCCGCGACGAGGCCGAACCGATCCGGCAGGCGCAAAAAGCCGATGATGATCGAGTTCCGGCGGAACCGTCGGGCAAGCCGCTTCCGCCCGCTTCCGAAAAGGGCTGGATGGCCGAAGCCGGAGACCCGGCGGCAAGCGCGGAAGCATCGCTTTCCAAAGCGTTCTCGGACGCCGATCTCGGCGGTTCGGTCGAAATCTTGGCGGCCAGCGGGGAAGTTCGCCTGGAGATCAACGACGCGATCCTGTTCGATCCCGCCAGCGCCGAGCTGAAACCCGAAGGGGCGGGCGTGCTCGACCGGCTGGCCGGAGTGCTCGGCGCTCAACGCGGTACGCTCGCGGTCGAGGGCCATACCGACGACCGGCCCATCGCCAGCGCGCGGTACCAGTCCAACTGGGAGCTGTCGACCGCCCGGGCCAGCACCGTCACCCGCTATTTGATCGCGCACGGCATTCCCCCCGAGCGGCTGCGCGCCGTCGGCCTCGCCGACACTCAGCCGCGCGCGGCCAACGCTACGCCGGAGGGCAGGGCGAGGAACCGGCGCGTGTCCATCGTGATGTTCTTGCCGCGCAAGGGCGGCGTGAGGACCTGAGCTACGCGGTTTGAACCGCCGGATCACCGCCAGCGCAGAACCAGACGCCGGCCGTCGGGCGTTTCGACGGCGCCGCCGAACTGGCGGGCCTCGCGGTCGAGCCGGTCCCCAATCCAGCGGAAGTCTTCCGCGGACGGGCGGTTCAGGCGGAACCGCCTCATGTGCAGCGGGATCAGGTCGAGGCTCGACAGGGTTCCGTCGGCGGCATTCACGGTCGGGACATACATCAGCGTCAAATCGCCCCGAAACGATTCGTAGCCTTCGATGCCTTCGTAATCGTTGATGAAATCGCCGCAGCCATAAATAACGAGCTTGTTCCGGTAGACCTCGATCGCTCGCGGGTGATGGGACGAATGGCCGTGGACGATGTCGACGCCCGCTCCGTCGATCAGATCGTGCGCGAAGCGGCGCTGTTCTTCGGGAATCGCGTAGCCCCAATTGCCGCCCCAGTGTATCGACGCCAAGACGATATCCCGCTCCTGCCTGACGCTCCCGATCCGATCGGTAAGCCGCCGCGCCGTTTCGGACGACAGATCCGGCAGCCGGTTCACGCCGGGCTTGTCGTCCGCCGCCGCCCACTCGGACGGAATTCCGCTCGAACCGCAACCGAAGCCGAAAACCAGGACGCGTCCCTGGCCGGCCGGATCCAGAACCGCCGGGGCTTCCGCTTCGCGGCTGTTTCGGCCGGCGCCCGCGGTTTTCAACCCGGCTTGCTTCAAGGCATCCAAGGTATCGGCCAGCCCAGGGTAGCCCCAGTCGAGCACATGATTGTTGGCCAGCACGCAGCAATCGATCCGAGCCTCGGTGAGGCAGGGGACATTCGCGGGATGCATCCGGTAATGGATGTCCTTGTCGCTCCAGACAGCGCCGCTCGCGGTAACGGCCGTTTCGAGGTTGACCACGCGGACGTCCGGTTCGATGCGCTCGAATTCGGCGAGAGCTTCGCCCCAAATGTAGGAAAAACCGGCGGGCTGCGGGATGGAGCCGTTGAGACGTTCGGCCAGTTCCACGTAAACCTTCGCGTTCTCGACATAGGGCTCGTACAGCCGCGGATCGCCGGGATGCGGCAAGATCTGATCGATGCCCCGCCCGGTCATGACGTCGCCGCACAGAAACAGCCTGATTCTGCCTGGGCCTCGCGGCATGGGGGCAACCTCCTTCCGGTAAAGTTTGTTATGCTCTAGCCGTGATGGTTTCACCGGCAGGCGAGCCGCGTGCGGATCGAAGCGAGCGCCCGGCAGTCAAACCCGTCGCACGAACTCGACATTAGATCGAGGTAAAAGATATGACCGACGACGACCTCAAATTATTTCAGCAAGAAATGGCCGATGTCCGGCCCATCGATCAATCCGGCCGTGCCGTCCTCACCCACCGCGAGGCGCCCACGCCCGGCCAGCTTTACCGGCGCGAGTCGGCCCAGCGCGGCGACGCCTTCGACGAAAACCGGCTTCCGACGGCATTTGTCGAATTCGTTCAGCCTGAAGCCGTCATCAGCTTCAAGCGGGGCGGTATCCAAAACGGCGTCTTTCGGAGGCTGCGGCAGGGGGAATACGACATCGAGGCCGTGTTGGACCTGCACGGCCTGACGGTGGAACAGGCGCGCCACGAAGTCTACCGGTTCATCCGCGACTGCGTGCGCCACGACGTGCGGTCGGCCTTGATCAGCCACGGCAAGGGGCGCGGGAACAAGGAGCAGAAGCCTTTGCTGAAGAGCTATTTGGCGCGCTGGCTGCCGATGTTTCCCGAGATCATGGCGTTTCACAGCGCGCAGAAGTGGCACGGCGGCGCCGGCGCCGTGTATCTGTTGCTGCGCAAGAGCGAGAAACAGAAACAACAGACCCGCGAACGCTTGGGGTTATCTTCCGGCAAACCCGTTCCCTGAAAGGTTGTGAAAAACCTGCTGCGCGTCCCGCTTCCGCGCTTGCGATGCTCAATGTACGTCTTTGTACGTCTGCGCTTCTCGGCACGGGGTCGGGCCGCTCGCTACGGTTTTTTCACAACCTCCGCGTCTTTAGGCGAAAGAAGGAGGCATTCGGACCATCATGGACTTGAGCGACATCGCGAATGGCATCGCCCGCCGCTTTGTGGCCGAAGACGGCCGGCTCAGCGTCGCGCCTTTGGGCGACGGGCTGATCAACGACACGTTTCTGGTGACCGCCGGAGAAGCGGGCGGGGAACGATTCGTTCTCCAGCGCATCAACCGCCGGGTTTTTCCCGAACCGGGCCGGATCATGGAGAATCTGCGGGTTCTGTTGAATCACGTCGGCGAGCGTCAAGCCGGCGGCGATCCCGCTCGCGATCTCCGATTTCCCGAGATTCGGCTTACCCGCGACGGCTCCGCTTTCTGCGTGGACGGCGAGGGCGGTTTTTGGCGCGCCCTGAGCTTCATTCCGAATGCGCGAAGCCGGAACGCCTTGCAGGATTTCGCCCAGGCGGAGCAGGTGGGTTATGCCTTGGGCCGGTTCCATGCCTTGACCAGCGATCTCGATCCCGCTTCGTTGCACGACACCTTGCCGGGGTTTCACGTCGCCCCCCGCTATCTCGCCCGCTTCGATCGCGTCGTGGCCGGCGGGCCGGGGACGCCGTCAAGCGCCGAGCTTCGTTTCGCCCTGGATTTTGTCGCGGCGCGCCGCTCCGCCTTTGCCGTGCTGGAAGAGGCGAAGCTGCCGCTCAGGATCATCCACGGCGATCCGAAGCTCAATAACGTGCTGTTCGACGAACAAAGCGGGCGCGCCGCCAGCCTGATCGATCTCGATACGGCGAAGCCGGGGCTGGTTCATTACGATCTGGGCGATTGCCTCCGCTCCTGCTGCAACCGGGCGGGCGAAACGCCAAACGACGCTTCGGGGATTGCGTTCGATCTCGACGTGTGCCGCGCCATTCTCCGGGCCTATTTCGCCGAAGTCGGCGCCTTCTTGACGGCTGCCGAGCGCCATTATTTGTATGACGCGATCCGGCTGCTTCCTCTGGAACTGGGCTTGCGGTTCCTGACCGACCATCTGGAGGGCGACCTTTACTTCAAGGTCGAGCGGCCGGGGCAGAACCTTGAGCGGGCGCTGGTTCAGTTCCGGCTTGCCGAGAGCGTGGAGACACAGGAAAAACTCATCCGGAGCCTGATCGACGAACAGCCTTGATATACTTCTCCGTCAAGCATAATCACTGTATTTCGTCATGGCGCGCTGGCGGCCTCCGTCCTCCAAATCCTCACCTTACATCACTGCGGAAGGCGCGGAAAAGCTCCAAGCCGAGCTCAAGAGCCTCTGGGTGCGCCGCGCCGACGTGACCCGGCATCTTGCGGCCGCTGCCGCCGAAGGCGACCGCTCGGAGAATGCCGAATACATCTACCGGAAAAAAGAACTGAGGGAAATCGACAGGCGCATCCGCTATTTGCAGAAGCGCCTGCCGGAAATCAAGGTCATTGCCCACCTGCCGTCGGATCGGGAACGCGTTTTTTTCGGAGCCTGGGTGACTCTCGAAAACGCCGATGGCGAAGAATCCACGTACCGGATCGTCGGTCCCGACGAATTCGACCCGCAAAAAGGCTGGATCAGTGTCGATTCGCCCATGGCTCGGGCCTTGCTCAAGAAGGCCATCGACGATGAAGTGGTCGTCAATACGCCCGCTGGACCTCTACGATGCGTACTCGTGGACATCCGCTACCGGACGGAGAAATCCTGAGAGCGTACGGCACCTTTTGCCGGGCGAATTTTCGGCAAATTTTCAGGTTTAAGTGCCTTAACCACCCAGCCTTTTCTTCCGTTCATCGATGTAGGCGCGGTGCCCGGCGCGGATTTTGTCCCGCTCCATCTTGTCTTTCGTACTGTCCAGCTTGAGCAGATATTCGCAGCGTTCTTTTTCGCTCATGAGTTCCGCGCCATAAATATGCGAGAACACTTGAACGGTCCGAGCCTTTTCGGTCAACTCCTGAACCGGCTCGCTGAACTGTTCCTCCTGCTGCGTCTCTTCCGCACCGCCTTTTTCGACAGCCTGAACGAAAGAACCGGACAAGAACAATAGGGTGAGCGAAGAAACTGCCAATCGTCCCTTTTTCATGGTGCGCGTCCTAAGGGTTGACGTGTGGAACCGAATTCCCGAGGCTCCGGGACAACGATGCCGGATGCGGCGCCGTATCGTGGGAAAACATCGATAACGATTTAGAAGGGATATCGGGCCGGAAGTTCTTATCGGATAGGCGGCTTGGGCCGACAGGGCGCCACGAGATTCTCTGTGCTCGTGGTTGGCTACCGGTTATCCGGAAAATTCATCAGGCGCGCGTAGTCTTCCGCGGTGTCGATGTCCATGCCGGCTTCCGGCAGGTCGACGAACACGGTGGAATGGATATGCCGGCGGATGATTTTCTTGGCGCCTCGGTCGCCCGCAAGCCGGGCTAACTCGCCGAAAAGGGAACGGTGAAACACCGCCGGCGCGCCGAAGGCGTCGCCATGGCGGGAAGCGACGACGGGCGGGCGGAACGCGCAAAAAATTTCGACCAGCCGGTTCAAATGACACTGCTCGATCAACGCCTGATCGCACAAGGCCAAAAGCACCGCGTCCAGATCCGGCGCCGCGTCGTCGAGCGCCGCGATGCCGGCCCGGATCGAGCTGCCGATGCCTTCTTCCCAATTCGGATTGACAACCGTCAATAGCCGAAGTCCTTGGAGTTCGCTGCCGAACGCCGCGGCGTTAGCGCCTAAAACGACCATGACCCGCGCGCATCGCGAGGATAGAGCCGCCTTTGCCGCCCGGCGCAGAAGGCTTTCGCCGCGGTAGCAAAGCAGTTGCTTGGGTTTTCGAAGACGCCGCGAGCCTCCTGCGGCAAGCAGTACCAGGCCGATTTTCGGCTCGTTCGGATCGGTTGACATCGTCGGGCGCCTCGGGCATGTTGCCGAACAAACGTGTTAAACCGCACATCCCGTGCAGTCGCCATTATAGCCAGAGGAGGGAGCGCATGATCGCGCTGAATGTCAACGGCAAGAGTTATCAAGTCGATGTTTCCGGAGATACTCCGTTGCTCTGGGTTCTGCGGGACCATCTGGGACTCACCGGCACCAAATACGGCTGCGGCGTGGCCGCCTGCGGCGCGTGTACCGTGCATATCGACGGCGAGCAGGCCCGAGCCTGCGTCACGCCGGTTTCGAGCGTGAGCGGCAAACAGGTCACGACCATCGAGGGCTTGTCCGCACAAGGCGATCACCCGGTCCAAAAAGCCTGGATCGAGGCGGACGTGCCGCAATGCGGCTATTGCCAGTCGGGCCAGATCATGGCGGCCGCGGCGCTGCTCGCGAAAAATCCCAAGCCCAGCGATGCCGATATCGACAGCGCGATGTCCGGCGTGTTGTGCCGCTGCGGAACCTATCAACGCATCCGCAAGGCGATCCACCGCGCCGCGGATATGGCCAAGGGAGCTAAGCCATGAGCGTCGAACTCACCAACCCCGGACGCCGGGAGTTTCTCAAATCCTCCGCGCTGATCGGCGGCAGCCTGGTCATTGCCTTCCATCTGCCGCGCGCCATGAAGTTTGCCATGGCGGCGGAAGAACCGGCCAAAACCTATCCGCCCAATGCCTTCATCCGCATCGGCCAGGACGAAACGGTCACGATCCTGATCAACAAGTCGGAGATGGGGCAGGGCGTTTACACCTCGCTCGCGATGCTGGTGGCCGACGAGCTGGAGGCCGATTGGAGCAAGGTCAGGGTCGAATCCGCTCCGGTTGCGCCGGTTTACAACCATACGGTCTGGAACATACAGGCCACGGGCGGCAGCACCAGCGTGGCGACCTCCTGGGATCAGCTGCGCAAGGTCGGCGCGGCCGGGCGCACGCTTTTGATTCAGGCCGCCGCCGACACTTGGAAGGTCAAGCCGGAGTCCTGCCGTGCGGAGAACGGCTTTGTGATCCATAAACCGACCCAGCGGCGGCTGTCTTATGGCGCCTTGAGCGCCAAGGCCGCGGAACTGCCGATGCCGTCTCAAATCAAGCTCAAGGACCCCAAGCAGTTCAAGCTGATCGGCAAGCCCATCCGACGTCTCGACACGCCGGCCAAGACCGATGGCACCGCCCGGTTCGGGATGGATGTGCAGTTGCCGGGACTGCTGACCGCCTTGATCGCGCGGCCGCCGGTGTTCGGCGGAAAGGTGAAGAGCTTCGATGCCGCCAAATCCAAGGCCATTGCCGGCGTGGTCGACGTGATCCAGGTTCCGTCCGGCATCGCCGTGGTGGCGAAGGACTTCTGGTCGGCCAAGCAAGGTCGGGATGCTCTGGAGATTGCGTGGGACCGGGGAGCGAATGCCGATCTCTCTTCCGCGGGACTTCGCGAGGAGTTCGTTCGATTGGCCCAGACCTCGGGCCTTCCCGCCAAGGAAAAAGGCGATGCAACCGGCATTCTCGCCACGATAGCCAAGCCGCTCAGCGCCGAGTACGAGGTGCCTTATCTGGCCCACGCCCCGATGGAGCCCTTGAACTGTACGGTGGATCTTCGCGAGGACCGCTGCGAGATTTGGACCGGCACCCAGTTCCAGACGGCCGACCGCAATCAGGCCGCGGCCATAGCGGGACTCAGGCCGGAGCAGGTCGAGCTCCGCACGACCTTTCTCGGAGGCGGTTTCGGACGGCGGGCGAACCCGCAATCGGATTTCGTCAGCGAAGCCGTGCACGTCGCGAAAGCGGTGAAGAAACCGGTCAAGGTGGTCTGGACCCGCGAGGACGACATCAAGGGCGGCTACTACCGTCCGGCCTTCCACGACCGGATGAGCGCGGGGCTCGATTCGAAAGGGCGGCTGATCGCCTGGACCCACACCATCGTCGGCCAGTCGATCGCCGTCGGCACGCCGTTCGAGGCGAGCATGGTCCGTGAGGGGATCGACGCGTCTTCCGTGGAAGGCGCGGCCGATCTGCCCTATGCGATTCCGAATATCCGCGTCGATCTGCACAGCCCCAAGCTCGATATCCCGGTGCTGTGGTGGCGTTCGGTGGGACATTCGCATACCGCGTTCGTGGTCGAAAGCTTCATCGACGAAACCGCCCACGCGGCCGGCAAGGACCCGTACCGGTTCCGTCACGAGCTGTTGGCGAAACAGCCAAGGCATCGGGGCGTTCTGGAATTCGCGGCGAAAAAAGCCGGCTGGGGCTCGGCCCTCCCGAAAGGCCGCGGGCGCGGCATCGCCGTGCATGCCTCGTTCGGCAGCTACGTGGCGCAAGTGGCGGAAGTTTCGGTGGAGGATGGAAAGGCCAGGGTGCACCGGGTGGTCTGCGCCATCGATTGCGGCCGGGTCGTCAACCCGGACACCATCGAAGCGCAAATGGAAAGCGGCATCGTCTGGGCGTTGTCGGCCGCGCTTTACGGCGAAATCACCCTGAACAGGGGCGAGGTCGAACAGAACAATTTCGGTGATTATCCGATTTTGCGGATCGACGAGATGCCGGTAGTCGAGGTGCATGTCGTACCGAGCCGGGAGCCGCCTTCCGGCGTGGGCGAACCCGGAGTGCCGCCGCTGGCGCCGGCCGTCGCCAATGCGCTGTTTGCCGCGACGGGGAAACGCATCCGTTCGCTGCCTTTGTCCAAGCACGATCTCAAGACGGTTTAAGGCGAGGCATCATGTCGCAAAGCAAGGAGTTGCAGGACATCCTGGCCGCACTGAGGGAGGGCGGAAAGCCGCGCGCCCTGGCGACGGTAATCGAGGCGAGAGGCTCCACCTATCGGCGTGCCGGCGCGCGTTTGCTGATTCTGGAAGACGGATCGACGATCGGCGGAATCAGCGGGGGGTGTCTCGAAGCCGATATCTGCGCCCGCTCCGAACACATCGCCGGAGACGGCCGGCCGGCCCTTGTCACCTACGACCATACGTCCGATGCGGATTTGGTGTTCGGGCTGGCGCTGGGCTGCAACGGCGTGATCCGCGTCCTGGTCGAGCCCATGTCCGAGCGCGAACTGCCGGGCTATCTGCGGGCCGTCGAAAACAGCCTCGCTTTACGGCAGCCGGTAGCGGTGGCCGTGGTCGTCGGCGGCGCGGGCGATCTTCGCCACCAGCCGGGGGAGCGTCTATGGATCGGCGCGGACAACGCCATCGGCGGAGAGCTTGGCCAAAGCCCATACGCCTGCCAAATCGTGGACAGCGCACGCATGGCGTTGGACAGCGGGCGTTCGGAACTGAAGATTTACGGTGACGGTCCGGGCGAGGTCGAGATATTCGTCGAGACGGTTCGGCCGCCGCTCGCTTTGACGATCTTCGGCGCCGGCCACGATGCGATCCCCTTGGCGGATCTGGCCAAACGGCTCGGCTGGCATGTCACCGTCGTGGACGGCCGCCCCGCTTATGCCGCACGGGAGCGCTTTCCGTCGGCCGACGAGGTGCGCCTGTGCCGGGCCGAAGCCGTGCCGGACGAGATTTCGCTGGAAGGAACCGCCGCGGCGGTGGTGATGAACCACAACTATCACCACGACCGGGCCATTCTCGCCCATCTGTTGGGTTCGCCGGTGCCTTATATCGGGATGCTCGGTCCGCGCAGGCGCACTCAAAAAATGCTGGAAGAACTGGCTCGGAACGGTTCGAGCTTCGACGAAACCCGGCTGAGCCGCCTTCACGCCCCGATTGGCCTGGACATCGGCGCGGAAACGCCGGAGCAGGTGGCTCTATCGATCGTCGCCGAGATTCTGGCCGCCGCGTCGAACCGTTCCGGGGCGCCTCTCAAGTACCGCGAAGCGCCGATACATGGGTAGACGGCGTTTCGGGGCATTCTTCGTTTCCATCCATTCGAGCGTTTTCCGATTTGGTGTAGCGTCCGCGGCAGCGGGCGCTACACGTTCGCTGTCCGTCACGGTTTCGGGCGATAGCCGGTCCTGCGACAGCACGGATTAAGAAATCGGAGCATCAAGCGCCGAAATTTTTCGCGACGAAATCCCAATTGACCAGGTTCCAGAATCCTTCGACGTATTTCGCGCGGGCGTTGCGATAATCGATGTAGTAGGCGTGCTCCCAAACGTCGCAAGTGAGCAGCGGCGTTTGGCCGGCCGTCAGGGGACAACCGGCATTGCCGGTGCTGACGATGGCCAGGCTGCCGTCCGCGTTTTTCACCAGCCAGGCCCAGCCCGAACCGAACGTGCCGACGGCACACTTGGTGAATTCTTCCTTGAACTTGTCGAACGAGCCGAACGCCTTGCCGATGGCTTCGGCCAATGCGCCGCCAGGTTCTCCGCCGCCGTTGGGTTTCAGGCTATTCCAGTAAAACGTGTGATTCCACACCTGAGCCGCATTGTTGAAGATACCGCCGGAGGATTTTCCGATGATGTCTTCCAGGGACAGATTCTCGAATTCGGTTCCACCGATCAGGTTATTGAGATTGGTGACATACGTCTGATGATGCTTGCCGTAATGGTATTCGAGAGTTTCCGCGGAGATATGCGGCTCCAACGCATTCTTGGCATAGGGTAAGGGGGGAAGTTCATGAGTCATCAGATTCTCCTTTTGTCGATCGATTAAATCAGCGCATCCCGTCTTGTCGACGGGCGATATTCCGAGCCAAATAGTAGGGAATATAGTCTAGCACCCCGAAGGCGGCTCGAAAAAGCCTATGAAGTATCGGGCGGCCTGCCCGACTTTTTCGTTCGCCCAAAAAAAAGAGCTTCGCGGGAAGCTCTTTTTCGGAATACCTGATCGGCAGGCCGATTCCGGACCATCGCTATTCTTTCCTCTTCACGGGCGGATTGGCCGTTCCAATCCCCGGCGTCAAATCTTGTGGTTGCCGGTCCATTGCTGGACTTGCGCCTTCCAGGTTCCGTCCGCCTGGCGTTTCAACACGCTGTAAAGCACGCCGTCGTAGCGATATTTCATCACCTGCAACGGGCCTTGCAGCGTCTTGACGTCGGACAGCTTGGTCGTGGCGACGATGGTGTCCTCCTTCTCGCTGCGCACATCGACGACATCCATCGCATAAACGCCTTTCTGGATCAGCATTTGCCAAAACGCGCGGATTTCGCCGACACTCTTGGACACCGACCCATCGGGCTGCACCAGCATCGCGTTATCGGCATACAAGGACAGAATGTCGTCGACTTTGCCTTTAGCGAACGCCGCATTCCACTTTGCAATGCTGGACTCTGCAATTTGTCTAACATCTTCGGCTGCCTGGGACGCTCCCGCGCTCACGGCAGCGGCTAAAACGACTATCAATCCTAAGCTTCGTTTCATGTGACCGCCCTCCTGAGGCAAAACTTTTTGTCCAGGGAAATAGACTATAGAGCGGCAAAAGTGGTTTACAATATACAAAAACCTTTATTAATTGTTTCCATAATTAAAATTATAGATTCGGATCATCATGGATAAATTGACTAGCATGTTGGTATTCACCAAGGTCGCGAAAGCCGGCAGCTTCGCTTCGGCAGCCAAGGAGCTCGGGCTGTCCAGGGCCATGGCGACCAAACACGTGATGCAACTGGAGAATGGCCTCGGCATTAGGCTGCTGAACCGCACCACCCGGAATCTCAGCCTGACCGAGGTGGGAATGGTTTACTTGGAACGGTGCCTGCAAATCCTCGACGAAATGGAAGAAATGGAAATTGCCGTTACCCGATTGCAGACGGAACCGCGCGGAACCCTCAAAGTGAATGCGACGCCGTTCTTCGGCGCGTACCATCTGGCGCCGGCCATCGCCGCTTACATGGAAGCCTTTCCGGACGTAAACGTGGAGCTGGTGTTGCAGGCGGGCTATATCGATCTGATCGAGGAAGGCTTCGACCTCGCGATCCATCTCGACGAAATGCGCGATTCCAGCCTCATCGCCCGCAAGCTGGGCAGTTCTCAGCGCATCGTCTGCGGCTCGCCCGGTTATTTCAAGAGGCATGGAATACCCAAGACGCCGGACGATCTCCGAAGGCACAATTGCCTGATCAACTCCAGCCTGCCGCCTCGCGACCAATGGCAATTCAGCATACCGGGCGGCGAAACCACGGTGGTCAAGGTAACCGGCAATATGGAGGCGAACGTGGCCGACGCCCTGCGCATGGCGGCCATCAGCGGCCTGGGCCTGGTATTGCTGCCGACCTACATGGTCGGCCAGGACATCCGCAAGGGCCGGCTGAACCCGGTGCTCACCGATTACGTCCCGGCGCCCCTGGAGATCCACGCCGTCTACCCGCATCGCAAGCACCTGTCGGCCAAAGTAAGGACCTTTGTCGATTTCCTGAGCGAGCGCTTCCATCCGAAGCCCTACTGGGAAGACTGGGCGGATGCGCACGAATAACCCATTCATCCCGGGGTTCGATCGGTCTTACACCCGAATCGCGAACCCTGTCCGGGAGCGGTTTCGACTTCTTTCACGGATCGGCCATGGCTCTTGAAATCGAACGCAAATTTTTGGTCCTCGACGATGGTTGGCGCGATTCCGTCAGGGAATCCGCCTACTTTCGCCAAGGGTATCTCAATAACGAAATCCATTGCTCCGTAAGGGTGAGAATTTGCGGCGACCGGGCGTGGCTCAATATCAAGAGCGTCACCATAGGCGCCGAACGGCAGGAGTTCGAATACGAAATTCCGGTCAACGACGCTCACGCGATGTTAAGCACCCTGAGCCGCCGCCCCCTTATCGAGAAGACCCGCTATTTCGTCGACGTGGGGCCTCATACGTGGGAAATCGACGTTTTCGAGGGCGATAACGCTGGCCTGGTGGTTGCGGAAATCGAACTGGACAATCCGGACGAAACGTTCGAGAAGCCGGCGTGGGCCGGCGAAGAAGTGACTTACGACCCGCGTTACTACAACACGAGCTTGTCGACGGCCCCTTATAACACCTGGCAAGACTAAGTTCCCGCCGTTCTTCGGGACTGGCGCGGCAGGGCGGCGGGATTTGAGCCGCCTGGAGTCCCTCCGCCGTCCCACATCCATTCCGCAAGCTGTCCGCGATCCCGCTCGCGCCTTCCCATGTTTGGAAGCGCGAACGGGATTTCGCACGGGTTACCGCCGTTTCTAAATCCGTTGCCGCGTCGTCATGGACGTGCCTCCGATCGCCCTCACGATACAGCCGGGCGGTTCGCCCGCACTGCAACATCTCGGCCTGACCCGGAGGCGACCGTTCAGGCAGGCCGAATGCCGGTCGTGCCGCCCGCTTCATCGCTCGCCCGGCTGAACCGAAGCATCCTTGTTGACACGGCTGACAAGCCGGGCATACAGTATTGACTCGATACCAAAGGCGGCGGGCGTTCCGACGTGACCGGCCGCATGTCTGAAAGTATCGGTCCGGACCTCGTTTCTTTCGGGTTCCGGAATGGGCTTCTTCGTATTCTAAACGCAGAAGCCGCAATGGTCCGATAGGGACCGCTGCGGCGACTCTGGCTCCTGACAACCCCTGGCCATTGAAGGCCAGTTTATAACCGGATTAGGGTGAAAAAATGAATGTCGAGAACCAAGCAGCAAGAAAAGATTATTTCTGGGTTTATGTCGCTCTTGCAACCATAGCGCTGGTCGGCGTCATCGCCATGGTGAAGTTAAGCGAAAACGACAAGTACGACCCCATTCGCCAGCAACAGGCCGAAGAGGCGGCCCAAATGAATATCCGAGTTTTAAATTAATCGTCGCCTCTCATCTCTAAAACAACATCAAGAGGTCATTTTCATGATAACAAGAGCCTTAAGTCCCAGATGGTTTTGCCTGTTAAGCGCTTTCTTCTTTACCTGCGGCACGGCGTTTGCGGCCGAGTATATCGAGCGGGATCTGATGGGAAATACAATCCCCCCGCAAAAATGCGCCGCCAAGGACGAAGCTTCTCAAAAAGCCAGCGATCCTTACGCCATTGACAAATTCACGAGACGGTTCTGCGAAACCCAAGGCTACGGATGGTATGTGTCCGAAGCGAAAGACCGGGGAAAAGTGGTTTGCGAGGAATGCAGCAGCGATGCCGGCGCCGGTAAATACCGATGCCACGTCGAGGATATCGTCGTGACCTGCAAACGGCTCAAACCCGGTTCCGTCGGATTGATTCCCGGAGAAGGTTAAAGCCGTTCCCGCCCCCGCCGAACCCGAGTTCGGCGGTTTCCGGCGAACACCGTGAAACGCCGTGGACGTCCGCCTTTGCCGATCCAGTTGGCGGCAGTGGCGGGCGTTTTCGCGCGCTCGGGCACAGTCTTCGAGCCGGGTTCCAGAGCCCGCATTTCCTCGATCGGCCGAACGAGGCAAGCTTCACTTGATCGATTTAAGGAAGCACTGAACCTATTGATTCCGTTCATGGTTCGACACGCTCACCACGAACGGAATCAATAGGTTACCGTTCGTCCCGAGCCTGTCGAAGGACTTAATCAGAGCTTCCTTAAGGCAAGATCGGGACGCCGCCACCGGGCTTTCGAGGCTCGCCGCGCGACGATCGCGCTTTCCGGTCCGGGACCGCCCCGATTCCGAAGCCTTCCCCATCGCACTCGCCACGTCACGGCACGGCACGACTAATGCGCGATGCCATTTTCCGCTAGAATGACGCGCCTTAAGCTTCACCCATTTTCCTAAACGTGCTGCCGCCCATGAACGTCGTGCTGCTCGGCATTGTCGCTTACATCCTGGTCCAATTGCTGATCGGCATGCTGGTGTCGAGGCGCATATCCAGCGAGGACGATTATCTCCTGGCGGGCCGCAGGCTGGGGCTCAAGCTCGGCACCTTCACGGTTTTCGCCACCTGGTTCGGTGCGGAAACCTGTATCGGCGCGGCCGGATCGATTTACCAGTCGGGGCTTTCCGGCGGATCGGCCGATCCGTTCGGCTATGCCGCTTGCCTCCTCTTGATGGGGCTCTTTTTCGCGGTGCCGCTTTGGCGAAGAAAGCTCACGACCTTGGCCGATCTGTTCCGAATTCGTTATTCCCCCGGCGTCGAGCGGCTGGCGGTGCTCATGCTCGCCCCAACCTCGGTCATGTGGGCCGCCGCGCAGATTCGCGCGTTCGGACAGGTCATTTCCGCCTCTTCGGATTTCGAGGTGGAGATCGCCATCACGATCGCCGCCGCGGTGGTCATTATCTATACCGTTTACGGCGGCTTGTTCGCCGACGTCATCACCGATTTGATCCAGGGCATCGCCCTGATCGTCGGCCTTGCCGTTCTTTTTTACGCCGTAATCGACGCGAACGGGGGGCTTGGAGCGAGTTTCGCCCGGATCGATCCGTCCCGGCTCAAGCTGTTCGGCGGAGGCGAAAAGCCGCTGCTGGAAGTGGTCGAAACCTGGGCGATACCGATCACCGGCTCGCTGTTCGCCCAGGAACTGTGTGCCCGCATCCTGGCGAGCCGCTCTCATCGCGTCGCCAGAATCAGCTGCCTGGCGGGAGGCGGATTGTATCTGCTGGTCGGGTTGATTCCGGTCTTTATCGGACTGCTCGGCGTGCATCTGCTGCCCGGTCTCGATAATCCGGAGCAAATCCTGCCCAGGCTCGCCCAGGAACATCTCTCCACCCTGGCTTACGTACTGTTCGCGGGAGCCTTGATTTCCGCGATTCTTTCGACCGTGGACAGCGCCCTCCTCGCCGCCTCGGCTCTGGTTTCCCACAACCTCGTGATACCCTTGGCAGGACACGTGTCGGAATCGGGCAAGGTACGCATCGCCCGCGCCGGCGTATTGATCTTCGGCATCGTGGCCTATGTGCTGGCACTCTGCGCCGAGGGCGTGTATGCGCTCGTGGAAGAGGCTTCGGCCTTCGGCGGAGCGCCGGTTTTCATCGTCATCCTGCTCGGCTTGTTCACTCGGATCGGTCACGCCAAGAGCGCCGCAGCCGCCCTGATCGTCGGCATGAGCGCATGGCTCGTCGGCAGTTACGCGCTGGATCTGGCGACGCCCTATCTGGTTTCCATGGCGGCCAGCCTGATAGCCTATCTTTTCGCGGCGGCTTGGGAGAATCGCACCTTGAATACGGCTGCCGAGGCCTCCACTTAATTTGAAACAATGCTGGATCAACAACCCCCCACTCGATACAACCAGTTCCTCAAGATCGCCACCTGGTTCGAAGGCGGCCTGATCGTCCTTGCCTACGGAATAGGCTGGGCGGTGTCGATCAATCCCCTGGCGCACGTCGAATTCAGCCCGATGGCCCTGGTCTGGAGCGCCGTGGGCACATTGCCGCTCTATTTGCTCTTTGCCCTGTCCTACAACCTGCCGTGGAACGGCATGCGCGCGGTAAGAAATTTTCTGGTGGAAAAATTGGGGCCTTTCCTGAGCCGCTACCGCTGGCAGGAATTGCTGTATCTGGGCTTTCTGGCCGGAATTTCCGAGGAAATCCTGTTTCGCGGCCTGCTTCAGCCCTGGTTCGAGCAAAACTGGGGATGGGTCGGCGGCATCGTCTTCAGCAACCTGGTGTTTGCCCTGGTGCACTGGGTCACGCCGCTCTATGCCCTGCTTGCCGGGCTTACCGGCGTTTATCTCGGCGTGGCGCTCGATTTCGGCGGCGAACGCAATCTGGTCGTTCCCATTCTCATCCACGCCATCTACGACTTCCTGGCTTTCATCGCCGTGGCGCAGACCTACCGGCGGGAACGAAGCCGGCCGTTCTGATCCTCCGATTTTTCGGAACCGCTGCCGTTCCCGGCCGTTTAACCTAGAAACGGCAGTTGGACGCATCCGAGTGTGCGGCGGACGGGCCGGATGGCAAGGCGCGACGCCGCCGCGGGGTAGTCTCCCGCAAGAAGGAGCAACGCCGCCAGGCGGCCCGTCCGCCGTGCAATCGGGTGCGTAGCGGCCTCACCTGAAGGGTGAAGCGGATAAATGCGATAACCGTCAAGACTCAAAGTCCTTTTCCGATGCAGCGGTCAACTGCCGTTTCTAGGTTTAAGTGCGAGTACGACTCCGCCAGCCCGAGAATGTTTGGCGAGTCTTCGTCGAAGCCGGGTCAACCGCTCGTTGACAACGGCGTCGTTCTACGTGTGATATGTATCGTCCCATTCTTTCTCCCCCGGTTCCGAAGATACCTATGGCAGTCAAGTTGAAGCCCGTAGTCTTATTGCTTTTGGCGGCCGTTTTAGTGGCGGGCTGTGCGACCCGCTCGCCTGCGAAACCGCCGAAAAAAACCGCCAAGATCAACGTTGTTCCGCCGGCCCGGTCGCATCGAGGCTCCGCTGCCGGGCGGGCGGCCGATTCGTCCTATCGTCCGGTCCGTGCCGGTTCTCCGGTTGCCGGCTCGTACCGGGCGTTGGGAATCGGCGGGGATTACGCGGGCTATCCGGCGCTGCAACAGTTCATCGATCAGATGGTCGTGCGGCACGGATTTTCCCGCGAGTATCTGAACGGTTTGTTTTCGCAAGCCAGACGCAAGCAGTGGACGCTCGACTATCTGGGCAAGGAATCCGGCGCCGCCGGCCAGCCGCGGCCCGGCGCCTGGTCGCGCTACCGCGCCCGGTTTCTCACCGACAAGCACATTGCCGGCGGCGTCGCCTTCTGGCGCCGCCATGCTTCGGAACTGGAACGCGCCGGCGCACGGTATGGCGTGCCGCCGGAGTATATCCTCGGAATCATGGGCGTTGAGACGATCTACGGCGCCAACGTGGGCAATCATCGGGTGATCGATGCGCTGACCACGCTGGCGTTCGACTATCCGCGCCGTGGCGACTATTTCAAGACGGAGCTGGAAAAGTTTCTGCTGATGACGCGGGACGAAGGCGTCGATCCGTCCGTTCCTGTGGGTTCTTATGCCGGTGCGATGGGCCTCGGCCAGTTCATGCCCAGCAGTTTTCTGCAATGGGCCGTGGATTTCGACGGCGACGGCCGCCGCGATCTGTGGAACCCGGTGGACGCCATCGGCAGCATCGCCCAATATTTCGCGGCGCACGGCTGGCGGCCGGGCGAGCCGGTCGTGACGGCGGCGCGGGGCAGCGCCATGGCCCGAAACCTCGAATCGGGGTTCGATACTCGTTATTCGCTGGCGGCCTTGACCGGCTACGGAATTCAACCCGCCGCCGCGCTGGATGGCGACTCCACCGTGCGCCTGCTCCGCCTCAGCGCCGATTCGGGCGACGAATACTGGCTGGGCCACCAAAACTTTTACGTCATCACCCGCTACAACCACAGCACCCACTACGCCATGGCCGTGCATCAGCTCGCGCAGGCCATCAAGCAGCGCTATTACGAGAGCGTGGCTCTTTACTGAGCGGGAGGGAAAGGTGCAAACGGCTACACTTAACCGGCGCTTTTTCCGAATCCGCCCGGTAATACGTTTCGTACGGGACGTCTCCCGCGGTTTTCAATAAGGTCAGTTCATGTCGAAGCAGAATCTGGATAGTGCGATCAAGGGCTCATCCTTCCGTCCGAAAGAGACCGACGAAAGCGCGCTGCGCATCCGGCTGAAGGCCATGGCCCAATTCGTCCAGGAGGCGACCAGTCTCGAGGAGATCTATCCGAAGATAGAAAGCGAGATCCTGCAACTGATGCAGTCCGAGCGCATGACCATTTACCAGAGAAGCAAGGACGAGGACGAAATCGTGTCCCGCTTCAAGACCGGTACGGACGTGCGCGAGATCAGGGTGCCGCTGTGCGTCAGTTCGATCGCCGGATACTGCGCGCTCATTCAGCAGCCCATTCTCATCGGCGACGTGTACAACGAAGGGGCGCTTCGCGCGATCAATCCCCAGCTTCGCTTCGACCGTTCCTTCGACCAGAAGAGCGGTTTCAAGACGCGGTCCGTCATGGCGCTCCCGATCAAGGAAAACGACGGCGTCATGCTGGGCGTCATGCAATTGATCAATCGCACGGACGGCGGCGTCTTTTCCGACCGCGATCTGCAGATCGGCAACTGGATAGCTAGGATCATCGCCGCCAAATTCCGTTTCGACCTGAAAGCGACCGATGCCCCCTATGCCTATCTGGTTCAAAACAAGAAGATCACCCAGGAGCGCCTGGATCAAATCATGGTGGCCGCCGCCGACCGGAAGCTCCATCCCAGCCGGCTGTTGATCGAGCAGGGGCTGGCCGCGCCCGAGGAAATCGGACGTTCCCTCGAAGCGTTCTATCAAGTCCGCTACCAGCCTTACGACCCGGTGGTGCGTCCTCCGGAAAACCTGTTTGCCCGTCTCAACAAGGCTTATCTGAAGCACGAGCGCTGGGTGCCGCTCGAAGTGACCGGCAACCGCGCCGTCGTCGCCATAGACGACCCGACCGACCGCCGCCGGATCCTGGAAATCCAGCGCGCGCTCAAGTGCGAGCACATCGTGCTGCGCGTCAGCTTGCCCGACGATATCCTGCGCTTCCTCGGCGAAGCGGATGCCGGGTTTTCCGCCGATATCAACACGCTGGTGGGCCAGCTCAGCTCCGAAACCGAGCCCGACCCGGCCGAGACGGTCGATCGGGATGCGGCGCTGGATGAAAACGCGGCACCCATCATTCAACTGGTCAACCGCATTATTGCCGATGCGGTAACCATGGGAGCGTCCGATATTCATATCGAACCGGGCAAGGACCGCATGCCGACCCAGGTCCGGATGCGCATCGACGGACTTTGCCGGGAGATCCTGCAAATTCCGGCCAGCCACGCCGCCGCCGTGATATCGCGCATCAAGATCATGTCCCGCCTCGACATTTCCGAACGGCGCAAGCCCCAGGACGGCAAGTGCAAGCTGCGCTTCAGCGGCCGGAACATCGAGCTGCGGGTCGCCACGATCCCGACCGTCAACGGAGAAGGCGCCGTCATGCGTATCCTGGCGGCGGCCGGGGCGCTGCCGATGGAGAAGCTCAACCTGAGCGCCGAGAATCTCGAAAACATCAAGCAACTCGTGTCCCATCCGCACGGCATTTTTCTCGTGGTGGGCCCCACCGGTTCCGGCAAGACCACGACCCTCCACGCCGTGCTGGGCCATCTCAACACGCCGGACCGCAAGATCTGGACCGCCGAGGACCCGGTCGAAATCACCCAGCCGGGGCTTCAGCAAGTGCAGGTGCATCCGAAGATCGGCTTCGATTTCGCGGCGGCGATGCGGGCGTTTCTGCGCGCCGACCCGGATATCATTCTGATCGGCGAAATGCGCGACCGGGAGACCTCGCACATCGGGATCGAGGCATCGTTGACCGGACATTTGGTGCTTTCCACCTTGCACACCAACTCGGCGCCGGAAACCGTCACCCGCCTGCTTGACCTGGGGCTCGATCCGCTGAATTTTGCCGACGCGCTGCTCGGCGTGCTCGCCCAGCGCTTGATGCGGACCCTGTGCCCGGACTGCAAGGAGGCTTATCGACCCGAAGCCCGAGAAATCGAGCAGCTTCGCCATTTATACGGCGAACAGGCATTCGACCAGGCGGGGTTGGGGACGGGCGAAATCACCCTTCATCGGGTCATCGGGTGCGAGCGTTGCGCGAATACCGGCTATCGCGGCCGCACCGGCATCCACGAATTGCTTGTCGCAACGCCTGCCATGCGGGCCCTGGTCTCCCGCAAGGCGACCGTCACCGAGATCCGGGAACTGGCCATCGCGGAGGGCATGAAAACCCTGACCCAGGACGGCGTGCTGAAGCTGATGAAAGGTCAAAGCGACTTTGCTCAATTGATGCGCGTGACCGGGGGATGAGGTCATTCAGGGCGCCGAATGGCTCGGATTGTCCCGTCCGGACTCATTCGCCGGAGCGCGCTTAACCATGTTCGCGTTGTTTAAACGAATCCGCTCCCGCTATCTCACCGCATTCCTCTGCGGAATCGCGGTAACGGCGATCTTTCTTTGGTTGCAGTACAGCCGTCTCGGATTGGTGGCCGAGTTGCGGCAACGCCTGGAACTGGTCGCCTACGATCTCCGCCTTGTCACTACCTTGGCCGATCGAGCCGCCGAGGACGTGCCCGTTTCCATCGTCGACATCGACGACACCAGTCTGCAGCGCATAGGTCGCTGGCCGTGGTCTCGATCGATCCTGGCCCAGTTGGTGGACCGGTTGTTCGAATCCGGCGCGGCGGTCGTCGCCTTCGACATGGTGTTCTCCGAACCGGAGGAGAACTCGCTGAAAGCCGCGCTGGACCGAGCGATCGAGGCAGATCCGCAACAGGCGCGATCCATTGAGAAACTGGGCGCGTTGATTTCCGCCACGGACGGCGACCGCCTGTTGGCGGAGAGCATTCGGCAGCGGGACGTGGTGGTCGGCACCGTTTTGCATCGTCGCGATTTACCCTCCATTGGAAGCTTGCCGGCGCCATTGACGGCGACCGCGCCGGAGAATGCGGCCGCTTTTCCCGAGATGCCTCGATTTACCGGCAATATTCCCAAGATTCAGGAGACCGGCGTGCAAGGCGGGTTTCTCACGACGAGCCCGGATTTCGACGGGGTGATCCGGAGGACGCCGTTGCTGCTGCGTCACGGCGACCGCCTGTACCCGTCCTTGGCCGTGCAGACGGCAAGATTGCTGCTTTTGCTGGACGAAAGCGAAGTGCAGGTCGCGACCCAGCAGGTGGGCGGACGGACCCTGCCCGACGCACTGATGCTAGGATCGGTGCGGATACCTCTCGATGCGGCGGGAAACCTTTTAGTGCCTTATTTCGGCGGCTACGGGAGCTTTCCCTATGTTTCCGCCGCATCGGTCCTGAGCGGCGAGGCTTCGCCGGAGCTGTTGCGGAACCGGGTGGTCTTGGTCGGTACCAGTGCGGCGGGCCTGGCCGATCTTAAGGCGACCCCGGTGAGTCAGACCTTGCCGGGCGTCGAAGTCCACGCCAACGTGATCGCGGGGATCGTAAAAAACCGTTTCTGGCAGGAGCCGGCTTGGATGGACGGCGTGAATTTCCTGGTGTTGACGCTGGCGGGACTGGTTCTTTCGGCAATGTTGCCGGCGCTCAGGGCCATGGGGGTGGTCGTCGCGACCGTGACCGTCCTGACGCTCGTCGGTTGCGCAAACCTCTGGGCCTGGCATCGGCACGGACTGGCGCTAGGACTCGCCGTGCCCAGCCTCGAAATCGTCTCCCTGGGCATCGTGAACCTGCTCTCCGGCTATCTCTCGGAGAGCCGCGCCCGCGACCGGCTGAAATCCATGTTCGGCCAGTACGTGCCGCCGGAACTGGTGGAGCGGATGAACCGCAGTCCGGAAAGCTACAGCAACGATGGCGAGACCCGCGAAATGACCGTGCTGTTCGCCGATGTGAGGAATTTCACCACCATCTCCGAAAGCCTGACTGCGGCCGGCTTGAAGGATTTTCTGAACCGGTTTTTCACGCCGATGACTGAAATCATCTTTCGCCACCGCGGCACGATCGACAAATACGTGGGCGACATGGTGATGGCGTTCTGGGGCGCGCCGCTCGACGATCCCCGCCATGCCGCCAACGCCGTGGAGGCCGCCTTCGAGATGCTGGCGGCGGTGGAGCGCTTGAAGCCCGAGTTCCGGGCGCTGGGCTTGCCGGAAATCAATATCGGCATCGGTCTCAACACCGGCTTGATGAACGTGGGCGATATGGGGTCGGCGTTCCGCCGCGCCTACACGGTGCTCGGCGATTCGGTCAATCTGGCCTCGCGCCTCGAAGGGCTGACGAAGTTTTACGGCGTGTTGCTGGTCGTGGGTCCGAAAACCCGCGAGTTGGCGGATGAATTTCTCTATCGCCGATTGGATCTGGTTCGGGTGAAAGGCAAGCGGACCGCCGTGGAGGTTTTCCAGCCGGTTTGCCGGAAGCAGCAGGCGGACGCGGCGATAGTGGAAGAACTGGATCTCCACGACCGCGCATTCGCCCATTATCTCCGTCGGGAATGGGACGACGCCGTGCGTCTTTTCGAAGACCTCCAACGCCGCTCGGCCAATCCCGATCTTTATGACATGTATCTGAACCGAGTCGCTTCGCTTCGTGCCGAACCGCTTCCCGATGACTGGGACGGCGTGTTCGAACGCCGCCAGAAATAATCCTAGAAACGGCAGTTGACCGCTTCGCTACACCGGAAAAGCCCTTTGAGTCTTGACGGTTATCGCTTTTATCCGCTTCACCCTTTAGTGAGGCCGCTACGCACCCGGTTGCACGGCGGGCCGTCTGGCGGCGTTGCTCCTTCAATCGCAAACGGTCGCTTTAGTCGCGACCCTTCTTGCGGGAGACTGCCTCGCGGCGGCGCGCCCCTTCGACGGGGCTCAGGACAGGCTTGCCATCCGGCCCGCCCGCCGTACACTCGGATGCGTCCAACTGCCGTTTCCAGGATAATCGGGACGCGGCTCAGCAACTTCCTCCAGCGCATCGCACCAGGAAAATGCCCTCCACGTGGCGCGCGGGATTCCCGCTTTGTTCGAGGTCGAACAAGCCGCCCGCCGCTTGCGCCCTGTCACCCACGAATGCCGCGCCGATATCGGATTTTACGCCTGGTATCCCATTGACGGTGCTGGCGGATTCGGTGGCGGGGGAGCTCACGATATCGATGCCGGGACCCACGATTTTTCCGTTAAACCGCACGTCCCAAGAGTCGGCGTTGTGGATTTGCATGCGTCCGTTGGTGACCTCGCCGCTGCCGAAATTGACATCCATGCTGAGCATGAAATTGGCCGGTTTCACCATGCCGCCGCTGCCGCCGCCCTGCGCCATCAGCACTTGGTTGTAGGTCACCGTTCCGGTGAGATTCCTGATGGTTTCCATCGGAGTGGGAATCGCCGTGATCCAAAATGCCGGACGGTATTGTTGCGCGATCTTGCTCGGATCGTTGGGATCGTATTGGATCTCGATGGGATTCACGTTGCCGTTCCAGACGCCCCATTCGAAAGTGTATTGGCTGGTGGCGCTCCAGCCGTCGATTGCGGCTCCGCCGCGGCGGATGACCTCGATAATCGATCCGGTCGCGAAGCCCGGTTCGCCGGGGATGAAACTGTTATCGGCGAATACGGGATTGCCGTTGGCGTCCTTGGTCGCATAACCGCCGCGGAACATATCGATACCCACGCCGCCGAATACGATCGCTCCGATGCGGGTCATGGCCAGTTTTTCCGCATCGGTGAGACGCGGATCTCTGGCGATGGCCGGGGGAAGGAAAGAGAGAGGGTCGGTGGAGACTTGGGATACGGCCTCGGTCACGGGGTCGGGCGTCAGTTGCCGATCCGATCCGGTGAAGCCGGCCACGCCGGTGGTGGTGTTGGCGGGATCGCTGGCGGAAAGCGGATTGGTCCTGAGCGGCACCGGGCCGGAGTCGCTGTCACCAGTCGCCGTGTTGCTCGCGGCGGTTTCCGGGGCGGGCGGCGCATCGGCCGAGTCGCTGCCGGATGTTTCAGCCGCGCCGCCCTCGTTCTTGTCGCCGTCCGATCCGTCCTCTTTCGCGCTTTCCTTGTTCGGCGCCGAAAGTCCTTGCCCTTTGGCGGCCCGGTCGCTCTGGAACGCCGCCGGAGGTTCGAGGAGGCCCACCGGGGCGACATTGGGGCCGTCGACGCGGGCGTAATTGAATTCGGCGCCTACACCGAGGGGAAGCTGTCCGCTGCCGTTGCGGACGTCGATTCCGCCATGCCATACGGCGACGCTCAGGTCGCTGCCCATCACCGCGCCGAAATGGGTGCCGCGCACGCCGATGGTTGCGACCGGGGTGTTGAGCTGATGCGAGGGCGGGGATTTCTGGCCGATGGCGCCGGTAATCACCCGAAGACCGCCCTTGACCAGCGTGCTGACGTTCTTATCGGAACCGGCGCCCTGCTCCCGGAAGCGGAATTCATCCACTTTCAGCTCGGTCGCGGCGGCCAGCGCCGCCAGGGCGCCGTCCAAAAAGCGCACCTGGGCCTCCGATCCCGCGCCGGTACGCAGGGTTTCGCCGGCGTAGAATTCCGAGCGCCGCTGCAACGGGCGAGGGGCCGATCCCTGCTTGAGCGCCTCCAAGGTTCCGGAAACGAGAATCACCTTGCCGGCCGGCTGCTCTCCCGGCCCGATCTCGGAGCGGACGCTGCCCCAGGGCGCCATCGCCAGAAAGCCGAGGAGGACGGCCAGAATAAACGAGACGGAAGAATTCATGCTCTTAGTCGAAGCGGTAGCGCACGCCGAGACGTGCCTGATTTCGGTCGTATTCATAAAGCTCCAGCGTTGAATTGTTTTCCGCCATTTCCACTTCGAGGCGCATGTCGAAGCTCTTGGTGATCAGCCAGTCCCAGCCCAGAACAGCCTGGACGTAAGTCTCCTCCCGTCGCTTCATGAACAGCGGGTCGTCCTCGTGGTGCCGGGCGAACTGCCAACCGGCGAAACTGTAAAAGATGTGGTCGGAAACCGGTTTCCACTGGACTTCGCCGCGCACGCCGGCGTAACCGCGGCCGAATTCCTTGCCTTCTTCGCGAACCTCGAATTCCTTGCCCAAGTAAGTGCTGATCGACGTCGTCAGCGTGTTTTGCCGCCATGACCCGGTCAGGGTTTCGCCGACCAGCAGCAGATCGACGTCGCGCCGGCCCTGTCCGTCGTAGCGGATCACCCCGGCTTGCAGAAAGGTGGTGGCGTTGTTCGTGCCGCCGTCGAAGAAATGGGTCCATTCGAAGCCGCCGGTGCCCAGCGTGCGAAAGTCCTCGGCATTCAGAAAAACCCGCTGGAATTGCACCGGCACGCGGAACCGTTCGCGTTCGTGCGTCCACAAATACCCGCCGCCTGCCCCGACAAGCAGGGTATCGAGTTCGTTGGAACCGAAATTGTCGTGGTCGCGGACGCCGGCCTGGAAGAAGATGCCGCGCTTCCGGCTCAACGCGTGCTGCACCTGTCCACTGGCGGCCACCTCGAAAAACCCGTCTTCCTGCTGGCGGACGCCATCGCCCAGCAGCAGCGTGCCCAAGGCCGGGATAATGATCGTGGTTCGGTCGGTGGAGGAGTTGATGTTGGTGTCATAGCCGACCGAAAATTCCGCCGCAGCGCTGAAGCGGGTCTGTTCGAAGCGGCTGCGCACCTCGATTTCCTCCAGATACTGTCGAATGCGGGCGGCGACGTTGGGCGGCGGATTGCGGTCGAGGACGCTGTGGAACTGGACGCCCGCAGCCTGGTAGTCTTCCAGTGCGAAATAGGCGCGGCCCAATTCCAGGCGCGCGCGGTCGTTCCAGCCCTGCATCAGCAGCACGCGTTCCAGGGGAAAAACCGCCAGGTCCGCCCGTCCCGCGGCCAGGGCCGCGAGAGCGTAGCGAAAGTCGAAAGCGGGATCGCCTTCCTCCTGATCTGCCCGGTTTTTGGCCAGTTCGAACGCTTCCGCCCCCTTGCCCTGTTCGAGCAGCGCGTCGATGTCGGCGGCCGTATCCGCAGCCGCGGCGGAGGCCTGCATGGCCAGAAATAAGCCCAAAAGCTGTTTGTACATGATAGGTATTAATGATGAGGTGCCGGCGGGGTTTTTGGGCTTTAAGCATAGAAGCAATCCGGAAAACTCCCAAATGCCGTGCCATGGCCGGAAGCCTCGAATCGGGATTCGATACCCGTTATTCGCCGGCGGCTTTGACCGGCTAGGAATTCAAACCGTCGCCTTGCCGGACGGCAACTCCACGGCGCGCGTGCTCCGCCTCGGCGCCGATTGAGCAAAACTTTTGAGCGATCAACCGCTTAGCTGCGGCGCTGCATCCGTCTCAAGCAGCGCTATTGCGAGAGCGTCGTTCTGGTGCGGCAATGGAAAGGCCGGCCGTGCCCGCCCGGCGCAAAAAAAAGCCCGCGTGAAGCGGGCTTTTTTCGGCTGAGCCGGAAAACGATGCGGGGAGGCTGGCTAAAACGTGATCTTCCCGTACACCGTGGCATAGGGCGAGTTGTCCCGCAACCGCTTATAGGTGACTTGCGGATACCAGGTTCCCCTTTTGGAGGGCAGGGCCGTCAACACGTCCACGCGCTGACCGGGGGAAATGTCCACGCTGGTGACGGTCTTCGGGGTCGGGAGGGCACGCCCGTCCTGGACATAGATCGTGAAGGACTTGAGGTTTCCGGCGCCGTCCTTGATGGCGAAGGTGCCGTTGGTGGAGTGCAGTCCGACGAGCCGCAGCGCCACTTTTGTCGAGGTTGCCGCGGTGAGCGATAAAGCCGGTGCGGAAGTGGTTTTGCCCTCCTTGCCGCTGATGAGGAAGTACTGCGGGTTATAGTCGCCGAATACCGTCGAATCGCCGGTTGCGGTGTGATAGGCGGGGTCCACCGTGCCGAGCACGTAGATCTGAGAATAGTTGTAGGCGCTGGCCGGATTCGGGGTGATCTGGTTGAGCAGATTGCCGGCGGCATCCTTGGGCCGGACCACGATCGCGCCGTACATGCCCATCTCCAGATGTTTCACGGTGTGAACATGGCAATGATACATGTACGTGCCTTCATGTCCGGTTTGCGGCGTCCAGGTGTAGGTGTCGCCGTTGACCGCGTTGTTGTTGGTTTCCGGGACGCCGTCCTCGGAGGTGGGCACGTCGGCGCCGTGCAGGTGAATGGTGTGGCCGTTGTAGGGAGCGGCTTCCTGCGGCGTCATCATGTTGACCGTCAGGGACAGATTGAGCGTGTCTCCCGCGCCCAGCTCGATCGCGGGGCCCGGCGACGTTCCGCTGCCCATCATGCCGCCTCCTCCCATACCGCCGCCTCCCATGCCGCCGCAGTCGCCGAAGCCCCAAAAGGTCACCGATTGGCCGCTGAGCGATTTGCTTAAGGAACTGACGCAAAGGCTGCGATTGATCGTGGCGGCCTCGGCGTTCGCGCCCGGTCCCAAGAGGTCGGCTCCGAGCAGCAAGGCCAGGGCGAGTTTTTCGTAGTTTCCGATAGACATCAGTCTTGGTCTCCGTAATCAGTGCATCATGATCATGGTGGCAACGCCATTCAGATAAACGCCGTTTGCCGTTTCTATCTGCGAGGTATGGCTGTGCATCGGGTAATGTCCCGGCTGATTCAGATAGAACAGCACGTCGGCGGTGGTCATGGGCGGCACGTTGATGGTGTCGAGTTCCTGGTACGGGCTGGACTGACGCACGCCGTTGCTCGTCAAAACCTTGAAGTGGTTGGCATGGAAATGCAGGGACTGGCTGTATTGCCCGGCGTTGACGATGCGCACCAGGGCCGTGTCGCCGATCATGCCGTCGATGGTCGTTGCCGGGTCCATCATCGCGTCGAACCCGCCGAGACCGTTCATGAGAAAGTAATTGGGTTTGTAGACCGCGGTGTCGACGGCGCCGCCCGAACCCGCGACGTCGTTCCAGCGCGGCTTGTCCATGTCGCTGACCACCCAGGTGCGTTCGAAGGTATAGGCGGGGCCTCCGGTCCAGGCCCGATTGCTGCCGTCCGCCGGCCGGACGATAAAGGCGCCGTACAGGCCCATCTCCCGGTTCACGCTGTTGTTGAGCGTGTCGGAGTAGAGATAGGTGCCGGCGCTGGGCGCGGCGAACGAATAGATTTTGCTGCCGCCGGGCGGGATGGCCGAAAGATCGGTGCTGACGCCTTGGATGACCAGGTTATGATCCTGGGAATGGTTGTTGACGACGGTCAGGTTGACGGTATCGCCTTCGTAGACCGTCAGAGCCGGGCCGGGTACCGTCGGGCCGGCGGCCTGGTCGCCGTAACCCCAAACGTTGACGGTCGCTCCGCCGGCGCCGTTGATGGTCCAGGTACCCGAGGATACGTATAAGGTGAAGTTCTGAGTTGCCGCTTCGGCCTGTCCGAACAAGGCGGCGAGGCACCAGGGCAGGACATGCCTGAATTTTAATTGTTTTAGTTTTTCCATGTTTTTCTCTCGGATTGGAAAATGGCTGCCCAAGCGACGGGGGGAGGGCCCGGGGGGGATGAATCGCTTGGGCGAGCGCTTATTAATCAGGCCAGAAATACCCTCCTGGTATTTCGGGCCACCGCCAAGGCCGGTACATGACCGGCCTTGGCCCGGCGCGGCGATTCGCAAAACAGAACCGGCTGGGCTGCGAATGCCGACGGTTTGAGCGGGCAATTTGCAGGCCAGGGCAAGAATCGTTTGAAGTCAATACCTTGCGGGCTTAAAGCCGGCTGTTGGTGCGGGAAATGCCGTGCCGGGTGTGGCAAAAAGCTCAACGAGTAGGCGCTGGACGAATGCCGATGGTTCGAACGGCCCGGCTGAGCGACAATAAGCCCCGATCGTTATCGCACGAGACCGCGAGTGCAGAATTTTTCCGACCTGTTACCCCGAATTCCCGGCTTGGCCGCGCGTTGGCGCACGCGGGATTTAAGCGATGCCGCTTATGCGGCGCTGTATTTCCTGAACTGGCAGATCGCGATGCACGGACGGCGCTTCGCCTCCCGCAAGTCGAAAAACGATCCTAGGCCGGAAGCCTCAATCTGGCTGGCCGATTTCGAACGATCGGCCGGAGAGGCATTGGAGTCGCTGCTGATCGACCGCATCGAGCGCTATCACTTTCTCGGCGTCATTCCGAACGCTTCGGCGGCGCTCTCGGCCTGGCTGCGCGGCGAATGGCCGCTGCTGCTGACCGAGCGCATTCCGACGCCCGAAGAGGTTCTGCACATGCAGGCAGGGGGGCGGCGGCCGGTAACCGTAGTGGCCGACTATCCCCTGCTCTTGCGGCCGGTCCTCAAGAAACCGAACGGTTTCGCTTTTTTCGTGCACGATCTCGAACATGCCTACAAGTTCTTCCACGACCGGAATCTCCACGAAGGCCAGAGGAAATTTTTCGGGCTGATCCTTCAGGCGGTCCGGCGGGGGTTATTCAGCCCTTACCTGGGCGATAAGGTTTTCGCGGAAAAATTCGATTACCTCGTCAGCGACATGAATACCCATGTGATTCACAGCCTGCGCTTTTTGGGCGCGATTCTGATCGAGTGCGTCTTGCGCCGGGAAAAAAAGGCGCCGCACGAAACGCTGTCGTCCGCTGCCGAGAACGAGCTTGAAGGATTGCTGCATGACTTGAGTCATTGCTGGCAATTTCCCCCGGACGCCGGGAAGGCGCTGCTGCGGCTGATCGACGGCGGGTTCGGGGTGGCGGATGCTGCGTTGATCGAGCAGGCGGTTTTGAGCGCTTCGTAGTGTGGGACTAAACATGTAACCATGAAAAAGAAATCAAAAGCGAATAACCAAAGCCTGACACTTTTATTCAAGCTGGCCCAATACGTCCGCGGCTGGATGGGTTACTTTGGCATCTCGGATTACTATCGTCCGATCCCCGAACTCGACCACTGGCTGCGACGCCGGGTGCGCATGTGCTACTGGAAACAGTGGCGCTACGTGCGGACCAAGGTCAAGAACCTGCTGGCCCTGGGGACGGGCAAACGCCAGGCGATCCTGATAGCGATCAGCAGCAAGAGTTACTGGCATTTGTCGCGGACGCTGGCGACGCAGACCGGAATGACCAACCACTGGCTGAAGACCCAGGGGCTGATCTCGATCCGCGATCTGTGGATGAAGGCCCATGGTTATGCCTGATCTCGTCAGGCGCTCCCTTCTGGTGAACCGCCCGGTGCGGACCCGCATGCCGTGGTGGTGTGGGGACTGGGGGTTAGAAACCCCCGGTTACCCGATTAGGCGCATGGAGCTTGAAACATGGCAACAGGTATTGGGCGTTCAACGGCTACGGACTTCCGTAACACCTTAATACGTTCAATTTCGTGCAGAGTTTGCGCTGTGAAATAAGATTCCCCACAGTGCGGGCATGTCCATAGCGGTATTTCCTCAATTACCAATAGCGAACCTCCCCGACCGAAACTCCGGGTAACTTGGCGCACTTGAACGCCCGGCTTGCCGCAGGAGGCACAGAATTGTTCAGGCGAGGTAGGCGGTGATGACGAAGAGCTTGCCTGTCGGCCCGATTTTGACGACCGTTTCGGCATGTCGTTCGTCGAGCGTGAGCCCACGGACAACACATTTGACTTCTCTTGTCCGGGTGTCTCGTTGGCGCTCGATGATTTCGCCCGAGAGGATGATGTTTTCGAGGTCAAGGATCGTGATGTTGTCATCGTCTAGTTCCTCGGCTGCGTGAATGGAAACAACGTAGTTGAGCGAACGGACGCATTCTCGGATTCGGGTTATGGTCGGTTCTGACACTCAACTGGCTCGCTTTCTACAGAATTTATGGACACTCTTGAAGTGCAACAAAGATATTCTGAATGAGCGCATTACGGTTAGGAAACTGAGGGTCTATGTTGATTTGGTTGAGAAGCCACAACAACTTTGCTCGCGTTACGAAGCCTGGTTCAACAAACCAAAGTGGATTTCCTCCTTGGCTTGGATAACCTGGCTCGCCTGGATCACCATTCCACCGAACACCAAGGCATCTTTGGTGATTTCCATCGAAAGACCCCCAAATGGCTGAGTACTCATCATCGTCATAGAGATCGATAACATTTGACCATCTTTGTGGTCGTACTGCATTACCTGCGGGCATAATAAATTCACTCCTAATTGTTTATGGCCTAACGAGGCTGTAGAAAAACCCAGTTTTCGCATACCAAGGCAGCCCCACCTTCAATTTTTTGAAGTGACGGCCTGAGGGTCGAAAACTGGGCTTCAGCAGTCTGTGTTTTCATGCTGGAAACCCGTGTAAACCGTCCTATGAGGTCTGAACACCGACTTGGGCCAGGGTTTTCTGTTCACGGTTCCCACTTTCTATCGCCCCAGCCCGTGATGGGCAAGCTTTTCGATGTTGTGGACGAGGCAGTATAGTTTCCATTGTCCATCGACTTTGCTTCGGCCGCGCAGGGTAAAGCGGTCGAGACGTTTGTTGTTGCGCAAGTTGCCGAACACCGGCTCCACTGTTGCGAAGCGGCGGGTGATCATGGCTTTGCCTTGGGGGCTGTCGATCCTGACCTTCATCCGGTCGGTTGAGCTTGACTGCGTTTTCCGGATACCAACGGCGCGCTCATGCCGCCAACTTGTGCTCCATGATCCAGACAGCGTAATGCTCCGCCGGACTGCGGTAGCCTAACGCGGAGTGACGGCGTCTCCG
>Ga0196981_1000195_pt1 | contig 42064 bp, 43 predicted proteins | sample S3_2013CmetaG_FD_155462 | JGI IMG/M metagenome (GOLD analysis project Ga0196981, IMG submission 155462) | Soil microbial communities from Anza Borrego desert, Southern California, United States - S3_20-13C | ecosystem: Environmental > Terrestrial > Soil > Desert | place: USA: California... | reverse complement strand
CCTTCGTGGTCATGCTGGTGGCCAGCTTCGCCACCGGACCGGCCGCCATGTGGGCCCTGGTCGCCGTCGGCTTCTTCCACTCCATCATGTTCCCGACGATCTTCACCCTGGCCATCCGCGGCCTGGGACCCCTCACCGAGGAAGGCTCCGGCCTCCTGATCATGGCGATCGCCGGCGGGGCCCTGGTCATCGTCCAGGGATGGCTGGCCGACACCGTCGGACTGCAACTGTCCTTCCTGCTCACCGCCGCCTGCGAACTCTATGTCCTCTTCTACGCCATCCGGGGAAGCCGACCCGCCAGCGTGGAGGTCCCGTCGGCGGAGACGGCCGACCTGGCGCGTCGAGCATGAAGGGCAAACCGATGACCCGGCGCGGGGCCTTGGCGATGGGGATCGCGGGGACGTTGGCGTCTGGAGCCGGGATGGCCGCGACTGCGGTCGACGCAGCGAGCCGCGCCCGATCGACGGCCGGACCGCTGGCGCCGCGCCCGCCCATGGGCTGGAACAGCTGGAACAGTTTCGCGACGACCATCAACGAGGCGCAGGCGCGCGAAATCGCGCAGATCATGCGCGATCGGCTCCTTCCGTCCGGCTACGACGTCTTCACCATCGACATCCAGTGGTACGAACCGGACGCGACCAGCTACACCTATAACAGCAACCCCGTGCCGGAGATGGACGGCTTCGGGCGTCTGCTGCCCGCGCCGAACAGATTCCCGTCCAGCCGGGGCGGCGCCGGCTTCGCCCCCCTGGCCGCCGATGTGCACGCCATGGGAATGAAGTTCGGCATCCATCTGATGCGCGGGATCCCGCGTCTCGCGGTGGAGAGGAACCTGCCGGTGCTCGGCACGGAGTGGCGCGCCCGCGACATCGCCGACGTCAACAGCACCTGTCCCTGGAATCCGGACATGTATGGCGTCGACATGCGGCGGCCGGGCGCGCAGGCCTATTACGACAGCGTCTTCGCGCTGTATGCGTCCTGGGGTGTCGACTTCATCAAGATGGACGACATGAGCCGTCCCTATGATGCAGTTCAGCGCCTCGAGATCGAGGCCGCGCATCATGCGATCGCCAGGACGGGCCGGCCGATCATCCTCAGCCTGTCGCCGGGCGAGACGCCGCTCGACCAGGCCGAACACGTCGGGCGCCATGCCCAGATGTGGCGGATCAGCGACGACTTCTGGGATACCTGGGAGCTGCTCGAGGCCCAGTTCGACCGCCTCGCGAACTGGACCCCCCATCGCCGGCCCGGAGCCTGGCCCGATGCGGACATGCTGCCGCTCGGCCGGCTGGCGCTCGGCGAAAGGGACACGAACTTCACGCCGGTCGAGCAGCAAACCCTGATGACCCTCTGGTCGATCGCCCGGTCACCCCTGATCATGGGCGGCGATCTCCGGCATCTGGATGACGCGACTCTGGCCCTGTTGACCAATCCGGAGGTGTTGGCCGTCAACCAGGCCTCCCGCGACAATCGCCCGCTGCCGTCGCCCGCGCACACACGGGTGTGGACGGCCCGGCCGGAGTCCGGACCGGACGCCTATGTCTCCCTGTTCAATACGGGCCCGGTGGAAGCGCAGGTCGGCGTCAGCCTCGCCGATCTGGGGTTCGGCGAGGATGCGGTCGTCCGGGATCTCTGGACGGGTGAGAATCTGGGGCCGGCGCATCGTGAATTCGCGCGATTACTGCCGGCCCATGGTTCAGGCCTGTACCGCCTGGCCCCGGCTTGATTCAGACTTGTGCTTCCGCTTGCGCGAGCGATTGCGGACGGTCGAGGTGGAGTTGAACGGGACGCCGAGACCTTCCTGCCCGACACCCGGCGGCATAACCACCATCACGCCCGGATTCGCCCGGCGCATGGGCTGCAGTCCGTGGGGCCGGGCCACCGGCGTCCAGATGTTCGGCGACCGCATCGATCTGTAACGCTGCGAGGAGGTCCGCGTCAGGGCCGGGGGAGTCGACCTGGGCGGGGCGGTAGGGGTCTACGACCCGACCGACCTGCTCGAGCCCGGCTCGGTCGTGCCCGACGGGTCACTCGCCCTTGACCCGCCCGGACAGCCGACGAGGCTCAGGGTTCTATCGGCAAGGTGACGGTCGCCGTGAATCCTTCCGGGCCAGCCCGGGTCGCCAGCGAGCCTGCCGGGCCGTACGTCGCCGCCAGACGTTCGCGTATGTTGCGCAACCCGGTGCCGGTGCCCGCCGCGAGCGAGGGATCACCCCGGCCGTCGTCGCTCACGGAAAGGCTCAGCCGTTCGCCTGACCGGCGCACGACAACGGCGATATTCACCCGCCGGGCCGTCGGAGCGACCGCATGCTTGATGGCGTTCTCGATGAGCGGCTGCAGCAGAAAGGCGGGCATCCGCACGTCATAAAGGTCCTCCGGAATGTCGGTCTCCACCACGAGCCGGTCTCCGAAGCGGACACGTTCCACGTCCAGATAGGCCTCGAGCGCTTCCGCTTCGTCGGCCAGGGTTATCGGGGTGGCCTGATCGGCGAGGAGGGAGGCGCGGAGGAAGGCCGCGAGACTCATGGCCATCGCATCCGCCTCCTTGAGCCGTCCGGTGACGATCAGCGCCGAAACCGAGTTCAGCGCGTTGAACAGGAAGTGCGGGTGCAACTGCAACCGCAAGGCCGCCAGTTCGGCCCGCTGCGCGGCGCCCTGGGCCTCGATCAACCGGCGCTGCGACAGCAGCAGGCTGTCGGCCATGGCGTAACAGCCGAACACCCAGAAATAGATCATCAGGCTGATCCGCAGCCCGGCGTCGACGACCCCGTGCGGTGTACGGACCAGGAGGGCTGCTCCTACGCCCGGCGGCATCAGATGCCGCACGATCCAGCCGGAAATCCAGGCGTCCAGCAGCGCCTGGAGGCCGGCCAGCAGGACGACCGCCAGCCCCGCCAGCAGCCATGGCCCCCAGCCCGTCAGTCCTTCCGTGCGACGCACGACCTCGTGCAGGGGCCAGGTCAGAAGCAGTCCGTGCGCCGTCCAGACAAAGGGGAACAGCAGAAGCAGCGGATCGGTGTTCAGCGACAGGGTGAACAACAGATGGCCGACCAGCGCCAGCCCCCATAGCATCGCGGCCAGGATGACGGGGCTCCATCGGGGGGCGAGAAGTATGGTCGAGGCCCGCGTGGGGAGGCGGGCGCGTGCGAGAGACATCGAGTGGATTCGCCAGGCGGACGACGTCGTCCGGGAAGCGTCAAGCTTTCCTTATGAGACGGGCGAACTCAACCGATCACCGCCCGCGCGCTGCCATGCTCGTCGCAGCCACGACGGGGTTCGACGCGCCGTGGCCGATTCCATCGCAGCCCTGTCCACCCACATCGCACCATCGGTGATCCACAGGACGCCGCTGCTCTAGTGACCTCTTCGTCGGCGGATGCGGATTCACCCGACCTCCGCTTCGGGGCGGGCTCCCGGTCGCCAGGATTTCGGAACATGTTGGACAACCTGGTCCCTGCCTCTTCATCGCCCGCCTGGCCAACGGCAGAGGTGACGACGACGGCGGTTGCGGGCCGCGTTCAGTCCCTCGCGGTTTTCGTCGGGCCATCCGCCCCGGCCGGCGCCGAAGACGTCGCCCGCCGGGGCGGTTTCGCGGTCGTCCGCGTGGCGGACGCGGCATCGGCCGAGGCCGCGCTGTCTCATCGATCGGCGGATCTGATCGTGCTCGACAGCGGGCCGAGGAGCCAGATCGATTTCAGCGCCTGTCAACGTCTGGCGTCCCTGCGCGCGGGCGCCATACTCGTGATTACGTGCTCCGACGACGAGGTCGACCGGGTGCTGGCGCTCGAGCTGGGCGCCGACGACTGTGTCTCTCCCCGCTGCAGCGACCGGGAACTGATGGCGCGCATGCGCGCGCTTGTCCGTCGGCATGGCTCGCCAAAACCCCGCACGAACGACGCCCATGTGTTGCGCTTTTCCGACTTCCGCCTCGATCGGGTCAAGCGCGATCTGCGACGCCTGAACGGGCAGCGCGTGCCTCTGTCCCGCTCAGAGTATGACCTGCTCCATCTGTTTCTGAGCAATCCGGCGCGTCTGCTGACGCCGGCCGACATCCGGATCGCCTGCAAGGGCGAGCAATGGTTGAACCCCAGAAACGTGGCGGTTCGCGTCTATCGGCTGCGTCGTCGGCTCCAGATCGGATCCGGCCACGAGCTTATCCGCACCGTCCACGGCGTCGGATACGTCCTGGAGACGCCTGTGGCGCCCGGCTGACAGCCGCGGCCGATGCGACGAACCCCGCCCCCGGTGCGACAGGAGGGATCGCATCAGGGCAATCCACGTCTAAAAAAGACGCTTTCATGGGGCGAGACGCGACGGCCATGCGAACACCGAAGGCTTTCCATGAGCCGGAGATCCGTCAGGCGCTGATCATAGCGGCCGGCGTCTGGGCGGCCTCCGTGCCCGTCTTCATGGCGCCGACGCTCGCGGCGCCCGAGCCCGCGCCCGCGTGGGTCTGGATGGCCACGGGCCTGGTCTCGCTGATGGGCGTTCTCCTCACGCCCGTCCTCCTGTGGGTCGTCCGGGCCGCCGATCGATGGGCCGGGCGAGCGCTCCGCCTCGTTGTGATCGTGGGGGCCGTGGCCCTGGTCGCCCTGATCCATTCGGTGATCGATACGGCGGTGCATGACCTGCTGTTGTCATGGTTCCATCCGAATGCGAGGGGCACCATGTTCGTCAACGACGAGGGGCAGGTGACGCCGGCCCCTCTTCATTATTACGTGCTGATGAATTTCATCACGCTCCTGTGGGTGCATGCGGGGGTGACGGCCCTGGGGGTACTGAGCCGCTTCAACATGAGGGCGCGCCGTCAGGAGGTCGCAACGGCCGAGGCCAGAGCGGCCGCCAATCACGCGAAGCTGGCGACTCTCCGCCTGCAGCTCAGCCCCCACTTCATGTTCAACACCCTGAACGCGATCTCCAGTTTGATCCTGACCGGCCGCAACGCCGACGCCGAGCGGATGTTGACCCGCCTGTCGGATTTCCTGCGCGCGTCGCTTGGGCCGGGCGAGGCCGAACGGGTGTCCCTGGCTTCGGAACTTTCGGCCGTGAGCGCGTATCTGGACATCGAGAGCATGCGCTACGATGGCCAGCTGGACACGGAGGTCGTGAGCGACGAGAGCCTGCACGAGGCGATGGTGCCCACCTTCCTGCTCCAGCCACTGGCGGAACAGGCCGTCGCTCATGCTGTCAGCCCGCCCCGGCGGGCCGTGACCATCCGGCTTTGGGCATCGCGCGACGCCGGGGACACGCTGGCCGTCGCAATACAGGCGCGAGCGGCGGACGGGAGCCCGTCGTCGATGCCGCCGCCGCCGCTGGATCTCGCGGCGGTGCGGAGTCGCCTGGCGGCGGTGTATGACGGTCGGGCCGAGATCGAGGGAACGTCGGACGTCAGCGGATTTACCGCGACAGCCCGTCTGCCGCTGGATCGCGCGGGAGCGGGAGCCCGATGACTTCGTTGCGTGTCCTGCTGGTCGACGATGAGCCCTTGGCCCTGGCGCGGCTGGAGGTCGGCTTCCGCGAAATAGCCGACGCCCGGATCGTCGGGTTTGCCCGGAACGGTGAGGAAGCGATCGCGCAGATCGGGTCGCTTCGTCCGGACGTGGTCATCCTCGACGTCAAGATGCCGTTGCGTGACGGTCTGGAAGTCGCGCGAACACTGGATGGAGACGATGCGCCGGAAGTCGTGTTCGTCACGGCCTACGAACAGTTCGCGCCGAGCGCATTCGAGATCGAGGCCGCCGACTATCTGCTGAAACCAATCCGCTTCGAACGGCTGCGTGTCGCTGTCGAACGGGCGCGCCGGCGTCGGGCGGCGCGCGACGCCGGCGCGCGCATCGAGGAACTGGAAAGCGTGGTCGACGCCCTGCGCGCGGACACCCGGGTCGTGGACGACCCCGCGCCGTATGAAAGCGAGCTGTGGGTCCCAAGCCTGCATGGCGTCGTGAGGGTGGCGACGGCCTCGATTGTGTGGATCGAGGCCGCGCGCGACTATGTCATCCTGCATACCGCCGCACGCAGCCTCATTCTCCGGGAGACCATGGGACGGATGCAGGAGCGGCTCGACCCGGCGCTGGCGCTCCGCGTGCACCGCTCGGCCTTTGTCAATCCAGCCGCGGTGACGGGCATCCAACGGCTCGGCAAGGGTCAGATCGCCGTGGTGCTCTCGGATGGGCAGGCAGTGACGGTCGGACCCAACTATTCCCGGCGTGTGCTGGACGCGCTGAACGCCCGCGGGCGCCCCTGACGGCGGGGCCGCCGGAACAGCTGCGGGGCCCGGCGTAGCACCGATCAGGAGGGCGACGATCGGGCTGCGCGCGCTGTATCGTCTTCCGCGTTTGTCGCCGTCTGATCCGGCTTCGTCGCAGCGTCCCGGGCTTGTCGACCGCGCGTACCTTTTGATCGAAATTGACTTGGTGCGGCGGGCGCCGGTGCTCTTCTGCGGGCGCCGTCGCCCCCCGGGTTCCCCCCTCCGGGCGAAGGGCTTCGTCTCCGCGTGTCATAGGGGGACGAAGTCCTGGAAGGTATCGTCGGGCGGCTGTCCCAATCGGCCGCCCGACGATGGTTGTGCAATCGCCACACGCGTTGCGGCGCGCGCGGACGGGACGGAGATCAGTCGTTGAAAGCCAAGCCTTTCAAGATCAAGGCGGTACTGACCATCGAGATCGACGCGGCCGACGCCTATGTCATCGAGGCGCACCGTCGTGAGCTCAAGATCGTCCTCGCCGAGTTGCAGGCCCGGCACGGCGCCGCCCGAATGAGCATCACGGCGCGGCGGCCGAGACTGGGTCCGCGGGCCGGCCCGCCCCCCAGGCTGGGATCGGAATTCGAGATCGTGCGCGCCCGCCATGCCGGGTAGTCGGCCTCGCTCCTCAAGGAACGCGCTCGCGGCGATCGTCAGCTTGCTGGACGAGGCGTTCGGCGACTTCACCTTCACCGAGTTGGCGACCATGCTGGCGGTCTGCGAGCATGAGGGCCTGTCCGTCTCGAGCGTCGCCCGGGTCTGTCGCTTCACGGAAGCGACGGCGTCGCGGACCATTCGAAAGCTTGCGCCGGGGGACCTGCCCGGGGCGTTGCCGCCCGCCCGCGGACTGCTGACGCTGGCCCGGGCGCCGAACGACAACCGGTCCCGGTATGTGTTCCTGACCCCCCGGGGCCGGGCCCTGTGTCAGGTCTTCGACGCCATGATCGCGGATTCTTCGCGCGTGCGGCTGGTGGGGCCGGGCTCGTGGTCTGGAGTGGCGACGCCGATGTGTGCTGAAGCGTTCGAGCGTTCAGATCCGGCCGGTCCGCCCGGGCACTGACATTTCACAATCCGTGAGGCGCGCACTAAAGTAAATACTTGCAAGCATGTAATAATATATTGTGTGATCCAAAGGATATATAGAAAAACGATCTTGTCGTTACATAATCAAGGCAGTTGATTGATGGTCAAGCTCTGCGAAACCTCCATTGCCGCGCAGTGCGGCGCGACCGACGCCGTCCGCAAGGGCGGTTCGCCAGGAGGAAGATATGAGACATCGCAACAGCCGGGTTCGGCTGATCACTTCAACGATGCTGGCCGGAGTCATGGCGGCGGCGGCGCCTGTCGCTGTCACGCTGTTCAGCCCCACGCTGGCCAGCGCGCAGGACTACACCAGCGGCATTCTGTCCGGCTATGTGCGCGACAGCGCCGGGGCGCCGATCGCCGGCGCGGAAGTCTCGGTGACCTCGGCCCAGGGCTCGACCCGCGAAACGGTGACGGCCGCCGATGGCTCGTTCCGCGTGCCCGCGCTCGCCGTGGGGGCCTACACGGTTCACATCACTTCATCCGCCGGCAGCGCCTCGGACCAGATCTCCGTGTCGCCGGGCGGCGCGACCTATGACTTCACCGTGGGCTCCCCGGACGGCGCCGATCTGGGAGAGATCGTGGTGACCGCCCAGCGTATCCGCGACTTCAACGCGACCGACACCGGACTGAGCGTCGATGTCCAGGAGTTCGCCGAGCGGGTGCCCACTGGCCGGTCGATCAACGCGGTGACGCTGTTCTCCCCAGGCGCGAGCGCGCCCGACGCCTCGATCAATGCGGGGTCGCGCCGCAACCAGTCCCTGGTGTCGCTCTCCGGCACGTCAGCCGCAGAAAGCGTCTATTATATCAACGGCATGAACGTCACGGACCAGCGTTCCTTCCTGGGCTATGGTGAGTTGCCGTTCGACTTCATTCAGACGATTGACACCAAGACGGGCGGCTACCAGGCCGAATACGGCCGTGCGACCGGGGGCGTGGTCAACATCGTGACCCGCTCGGGCGGCAACGAATGGACTGGCGGCGTCAGCGCCTTCTTCAGCCCGGACAGCCTGCGGTCCAACCGCTACACGTCCTATTCGCCGGGCGGCAACAACGTCGCGGGCGTCGAGAACTTCAACCAGTTCTCCTCGTCGGAGACAAAGGACTACACGATCCACGCCGGCGGCCCGCTGTGGCGCGACCACCTGTTCTTCTTCGGCGTCTACAACATCCGTGACGTCCAGCAGGAAGGCGCACGCACGCGAAACCATTCCTACAATGCGGGAACGGGCGTCATCACCCCCGGCGCGACCATGTCGCAAACCGTCACTTCCTATGACGATCCCCGTTGGGCGGTGAAGCTGGACGCTGTCATCAATCCGGATCACCGGCTCGAGGCGACCTTCATCGACGACACGACGGTGACGACCTCGCAGGTTCGTACCTTCTCGGCGGCGACAGGCGCCCTGACCTCGACCGCCGATCCGGTGTTCTCCGAAGCGGGCGGGCTCACGTCGATCTACAAGTACACGGGCGTGTTCGCGGACTGGTTCACCCTGTCGGCCCTGTATGGAAAACAGGAAAATTCCTACGTCGACTCCGGCCTGCCGACATCCCTCGCCGGCGTGTTCGACGATCTGGCTCCGGGCGGTCCCCGTTATCTGACCGCCGGCCGGCCCGCCCTGTACAACCTGTCGGGCGGAGACGTCCGGGAGACGACGCGGGTGGACGCGGACCTCTATTTCAGCCTGTTGGGCGATCACCACGTTCGCGTCGGCTGGGACAAGGAAGAGCTGACGTCCGTCGCGAACAACGCCTATTCGGGCGGGGCGTTCTACAACGCCGCCGCCGCCGGTTCCTGTGCCTCGGGGGCCGGGGCCGCCGGTTGTATTATCGTACAGACATTCGCGAACAGGGGCACGTTCACCGCGGAGCAGACCGCGCTGTATATCCAGGACTCCTGGGACATCACGCCGGACCTCTCGGTCCAGCTCGGCGTGCGGAACGACAAGTACGACTACCTGAACGGCGCCGGCCAGAGTTATGTGGCCATCGATGACCAGTGGGCCCCGCGCCTGGGCTTCAACTGGGATCCAACCGGACAGGGCGTCGACCGGATTTATGGATCGATGGGAGACTACTATCTGCCTATCGCCACCAACACCTCCATCCGCGCCTCATCCGGAGAGATCTACACCTTCGAATATTTCCAGGCGGTCCGGGACGGGGCCGGCAACCTGGCCATGAACGGCAGCCTGCCGCAGCTCGGCCCCCGCTACGCCATCAACTACCTGAGCCCGCCCGGTACGCCCGCCAGGGAACAGGTCGCCGAGCGGGATCTGAAGCCGATGTACGAGCGCGAGCTCATCCTCGGCTATGAGCATCGCTTCGAGGACGGCATGTTCGCGGACTGGAGCGCCGGCGTGCGGTACGTGAACCGGAATCTGGAAAGCGCCATCGAGGACACTCAGATCGGCGACGCCGTCGCCCGCTACTGCATCCGCAACAATCTCGCGACCTGCGTGGTCACGGACGGCGCCGACACCTACACGCCGGCCGATGGAACGGACTTCGCGAGCTACTTCAACTACGTCCTGATCAATCCGGGCGACGGCGCCACGGTGCTGGTGGATCTTCAGGCCGATCCCCGGACCCTGGCGAACGGCTCGCCCAACCCGGCCTACAATCCGCAGCTGATCAACTTCACCGCCGCGGACATGAACCTGCAGGAGGTCGATCGCACCTACGAGGCGCTGGAGTTCACCTTCGAACGCCCGTTCGACGGCACCTGGGGGCTGCAGGGATCGTACACCCTGGCCGACTCCAAGGGGAACTACGAAGGGGCGGTGAAGTCGGACATCGGCCAGCTGGATACGTCCATCACGCAGGACTATGACCATGCGGCCAATCAGCTCGGCGGCCATGGCTATCTGCCAAACCATCACCGGCACACCTTCAAGGCGTTCGGTTCCTGGGCTCCGACCGATCGTCTCGGGATCGGCGCCAACTTCACCGCCCAGTCCGGCCGCTATTACGGCTGTATCGGACGGGTGCCGTTGTCGGTGGACCCGTTCGCGCCGACCTCCGGCACGCCGTCGGGCTGGTACTGCCCGCTGGGCGCCGGGAACTCGACGATCCCGACCCCGCGCGGTTCGCAAGGCAAGACCGACTGGGTCTACCAGCTGGATCTGAACTTCAACCTTGTGCTGCTCGACACCCCTGATCGGGGCAAACTGTCCGCGTCGCTCGACGTGTTCAACGTCTTCGACGGCGACACGGCCACCCGCGTGGTCGAACAGGGTCTGATCCGAACCGGGGCCAACCGCATGGACGCCCGCGCTCCGTTCTACGGCATGGATCGCAGCTACCAGGCGCCGCGGAGCGTTCGCTTCGGCCTGCGCTACACCTTCTGACGGCGTAGCGGCAAGAGACGGGGGCCGGCGGGCGAAAGCTCGCCGGCCTTCTGTCGTTTGCGGTCAGTGAGTCCGCCGGCGCGTGGCGTTCGTACAGACGGGTCGGCGTCCGCCGCGCAAAAGCGAGCCCACGCCGTCCTCGACGCCCCGATTGCGAAGGCGCAGTTAAATTACTGAGTTACATTGGAAAAGTCGTTGTCGGCGCCGTCGTTGACTCGACGACTCGTCTCCGGAAGTAGCTCCAGCGCTCGTGGGAACCATCCTCACGAGCCACCTACGTAAAGGGGGCATTAATGTTATTGCACAATCCTTAGTTATGTCAGGGGCTGCTCGGGGCGGGCAATCTGATCGCGGTGAACGCTCTTCGCGAAAGGTCCGACCCGTCGCCGAGCCTGCATTCGCCGGGGGTGGGGCATGAGCGCAGATATCCGGAGCGTCCCCGTCAGGCGCCTGATCGGCAAATCGGTCGACATCGAGCGTGTCGGTGGATGAACTCTTCCACCGCTTGAATCGACCGTTTGGGGCCTTGCCGGACCTCGTCGAGACGTTGATATCGGATCTGGTGCGCCGGTTGGATCTGGTCTGGGCGGAGCTGAGTGTCGCCGGGCAACAGACTCTGACGGTCCGCCGTTCCGGTCGGGCGCTGACATCCGACTGGAAACCCGGCGGCGGGCGTGTTCACCCGTCGGACCGTCGGCCGCACATCCGCTCAATCGATGATGCGGTGCATGCGGCAGATCGATTCGAGACTCTGGAACTTGAGGCGCCCGGGCCGGAGCTGGACGCCGCCGTGCTGTGGTTGCCGCTCGCCTTCGGTGACCGTCCTATGGGAGACCTGCGGCTGGCCTGGAAAAACGAGGGGGAGCGCCGGCGTAACTCCCCGCCCTGGCTCGCGGCCTTCGCCCGCCACTGCAGTTTTCTGATCAATCGCTACATCGTGCGCGACTGGAGCGAGCGCCGGCTGGGGCATCCGCTGCTCCTCGTTGGCATGAGCCGGGTCATGCGCCATCTCGAGGGCCTGCTGGAGCATGCGGCCCGCAGCGATCTGCCGGTGCTGCTGTCCGGAGAGTTCGGCACTGAAAAGCTGCCGTTGGCGGCGATCATCCATTGCGGCGGCAGACGCCGGGACGGTCCCTTCGTACAAATCAATTGCGCGGAACCCTTGGGGACGCCGGGCGACTGGTTCGAGCAGGCGGCGGGCGGCACCCTGTTTCTCAACGGCATCGATGAGCTGCCGGGCTCCCTGCAAAGGCAGTTGCCGTTGCATATGCACTCGCATCTTGATCAATGGTCCGTGGGGCGGTCCGTCAACGACGCACGGATTGTCGCGGCCACGACGCTGGATCTGCGCGAGCGGGTCACGGACCGCAGCTTCTCCCGCGGGCTGCTTGCCGAACTGGACATTCTCTCGATAGCGGCGCCGCCGCTGCGTGAGCGACGCGAGGATATCGAGGCCCTGATCGGCGCCTCGCTGGAGCGCCGGGGGTTTCGCACCGAGGACAAACTGACCGAGGCGCTGGTCGCGGTCTGCCGAACCTATTCCTGGCCTGAGAACCTCTACGAGTTGGAGCGGGTGGTCACGCGGCTGGCGGTCATGACCGGCGGGCGCAAAATCCTGCGCGAGGACATCCTGCTGCACTGTCCGTGGATCATGGAAGATGCGGACCTGGCCGCGATCTACCGCCCATCCTCGGCCAGGCTGGGGCGGCCGGAGAGCGAGAGCGAACGATGGATTCGCTGCGCGGTGCATCGTGACGAGGCGGAACTGGGCCGCCTGCATGAAGGGCTGGCCCGCGCGCTGCTGTATCTCGGAGACCACTACGCCGAGCCGATCACCCTGACCCAGCTGGCGCGGCACGCCCACGTCAGCGAATCCCATATCAGCTTTCTGTTCCGAACCGCCCTGGACATGCCGTTCAAGGGCGTTCTGGGCCGCATCCGTATTCACAAGGCCAAGGAAATTCTCGCCAGTGAAAGCCGGCTCCACATCACCGAAGTGGCGCTGAGCGTCGGCTTTGCCGACCTCAGTCACTTCGAGAAGTCTTTCAAGCGGGTGGTGGGCCAGAACCCCAGGGAGTTCCGCCGCCAGCACGCATTGGTCCGGGCGGCGGAATGATCTGGCGTCAGGTCGGCGGTTTGGGCCGGATCCGCCACAGGCCCCATTCCCCGGCACGCGTCGTGGCATAGGTCGGGTCCTTGGGCCAGGGCAGGAGGCGTTGCATCGGGTCGGGATGAGTCTGTTCCGACAGCTTCTGCCAGATGGCCGGCTGCAGCTGGCTGACGAAGAAGACGAGGTCGTCGACACGGATCTCGTCACGGCGGTCACGGCTGGACAACAGGCGCATCTGCCACTGCGCGCCAGGATCGGTCGCATCATGATCGTAGAAGACGCCGGCCAGTTCCGCGCGCACGGTCAGCAGGCTGTTGCCGAGCGGCGAGCGCTCGCTGGTCTTGATGCGCACCGTCGACATGTTGAGGATCGGGGTGACGACATCGCCCCCGCCGACCGGCGCGATCGAGAACGTGATCGCCGCCTCCGGGTCCGCGGTGAAGGTCGGGTACGAGTAGGCGTACATGCGCCCGTAGGCGGATTTGGCCAGATACACCGGGCCCGGCTGGGCGTGCCAGATATCGCCGACGTATTCGAAGATGTACTGGGTGTTGTAGTTCAGGGCGTCGCCCGGAGTCCGGACCCCGCTGACCTTCAGCGCGTCCGTGGGATCCGGAATGGCGGGCACGGGCCCGGGCATGAGCAGGTGCTCGAACGTCGGGGCGTGCGCCACCCGGTCGCCCATCATCCACTGGTCGTCCGGAATCTGGGCCATCTTCAGCACGGTGGCGATCATCGACGTATGGTCGAAGGGGATGTCCTCCCTGGACCGGAAGACCGTTCCGCGCGGGACCCGCGGCGAGATCAAAAGGGTCGGCACCCGCACGCCGAACTGGGCGAAGCCGAAGCCGAACTGGGTGCGGGTCTCGTCGTCCATGTCGCCGCGGACGATGGGGGGCTCGGGCAGGGGACAGGCGTCCGTTTGGGAGGGATGCGCCAGGGGCGGGAACATATGGTCGTACGTACCGCCGTTCTCGTCGAAGGTGATGATCAACAGGGTGTCCTTCCAGTTCTCGTGGGAGGACAGGGCGTTGTAGACGTTCATGACGAAGTCTTCGCCGACGGTCGTGTCCGAGACCGGGTGGTAGTCGTTGCCGACGCCCCGCATCTTTGAGTTCCAGGCGACCCCGCCGCCCCATTTCGGCTCGATCCAGCTCACGGCCGGCAGCCGGCCGTTGCGGCAGTCCTCGAAGAACTCGTTGTTGGGTTTCGACGCATCGAACTGTTTGAAGTTCTTGTCGAATTTCTTGTTCTGCAGCAGAGGGAACATGGTCCGGGTGTGCTGCCACTCCATGCCCAGTGTCAGGACTTTCGGCGGCCAGGTGTCCTGCCAATAAACCTTCCAGTCGTAGTTGTGCTGCTCCAGCACCTCGAACAGGCAGCGGGTCGAGACGGGCAGTTCGTCGGAGTGGCTCTTGCCCTCCCACCAGCGCATGACCTTCACCCCGGGGTTCCAGGTGTCGGGGTCGTAGAAGCTGTTGTTGACCATCCCGCGCGAGGTGCCGGACAGCGAGAAAGCCCGGTTGGTGTTGGTCTGGCTGGGCACCGAACAGTACCATTCGTCCGACACCGCATAGTAGCGCGCCAGGCCGCTCAGCACGGGCAGCTGTTCGGGCATGTAGGTGTCCAGCACCTCGCTGAGATCGTCCTTGCCCAGGCTGATCTTCATGTGCTGCTGGACGTCGAGGTTATAGTCCAGGACATAGCCGCGCATCGTCGGCTGGCCTTCCTGGATCATTTTCTGGATCAGCGCCTCGCGGGCTTCCCGGTTGAACCAGGCCTCGGGTTTCAGGCCCTTGGTCCACATCTGGTTCATGATGTGCTCGAAGCTTTCGCCGGTGTTGTAGGCGGGGGTCTTCGGCGAACGGGCGCCCTGGTTGATCGGCAGTGTTCCGCCCGACGGGGTGGGGTTCGCCAGGTCGGCCAGTGTCTGCTTGTCGAGGCTGGACAGTCCCAGGAACGGGCGCTCGTCCCCCTCCCGGCCCAGGATCTGGGCCGGCTTGACCTTGTCGTCGTACAGCCAGCCCATGATGTGGTCGAACCCACGGTTCTCGAGCATCAGCACGACAACGTGCTTGACCCCCTGGCCGGGGAGTTGCGTCTTCATCACCATCTGAGAATCCTACCGTCGCCCTCACGCCCGCGGCGTCGAAAAGTCACTGATCCCGGGAGACCGCGTACTCGGCGACCTTCACCGCGCGCGTGGCTTGTCGCTGCGCCTCGTCGATGGCCCGCCTCATGGCCTCTTCGGCCTGATGCATCGTCCGCTCCTGATGGCGCATGCCATCAGCGATCGCGTCTTCCACGGTGCGCTCAGCCTGGTGGACGATGCGCTCGGCCGCCGCCATGGCGTCCGTGGCGTTGTCAGGGCGATGGCGGCGTCCCGATCCCCCGATCGAGGCCTCCGCATCATGGACGACGCGTGAGGCGTGCTCCTCGGCGCGGGTGGCTTCCCGCATCGCGCGGTCCTCAAGGTTCTGGTCCCCGGGGTTGATGATCGTATGGCTCCGGCGAGATTTGCGGGGTTTGCGGAAACTCATGATGCGTCCTCCTTCTTGTTGGCGCGCCCGGGAGCGCGAGGGGCCTGGTCGGGCCGGGCCTTGAACGAGCTCAGGCTGATGATCCCCAGGGGATCGAGCTGGACCTCGGCCTCATGGCTGTGGTGCTCGATCGGGAAGGTGCAGGTGGCGCCGTCCTGGGCCATCAGGCCCCGGTGCACATGGGCCGCCGACAGCAGGCGCTGGGACCCCGACACATAGTGGTCGACGAAACCTCGAGCCGCGTGACCCGTCTCGCCGGCGTAGGCGGTGTTCAGGACGATCTCGCGCACCCCGGCTGATAGTCGGGCGAAACCGACCGAATTGCCCCAGCCCAGCCAGATCTCGATCGCCTCGGCCACTTCCTTCGGATGCACCAGACCATCCACCTCCGGACAGTTCAGCTGGCCGAACAGGTTTGGCGCGAGAGCCTGCACCGCGATCTCGGCCTGCCGGCGCCGGTCGCTTGTCTTGGCGAGGCCGGTCTTGTTGGTCAGCCCGATGTAGACGCGGAAATAGTCGGCGAATTCGCGCGGGGTGCGGCCCTGTTCGACGCCGAAGGCCGCGGCCTCCTTCTCGATCGCCAGGTCCTCGTCATCCTGCCGGACGAAGTCGCTGAACAACTCGTAGGCGGTCTTCAGGTCCTCGTAGGTCATGAACTGGAACATCGGGTCGGTCGCGACGCCCAGCTCGTTCAGATAAGCCGTCCCCTTGTCGAAATCCGACTGCGTGAGGATGCCCTGGGCCTGCAACAGGCGGTGGGTATGGAACGTCGACTTGACATCCTTCTCCTTCAACTCGGCCCGGGCGAGAATGCGAAGCTCGGCCTCGTTCATCGTCATCAGCTTGGCCGGCCCGATCATCACCTTCAGCTCACGCAGGAGCGTGAAGCGGTTGGCGTGCAGGCCGGCCTGGATCTCGGCCAGCATCTCGCTCTCGTCGGGGAAGGCGTAGGCGACGCCGGGTTCGAGGACGGCCCAGTTGAGCCATTCGACGCCCCCGTCGATGAATCGAAGCACGAGACGGCAGCGTTCGGAGAGACCTCCCTGGTCCTGGAGGGGACGGTTGGCGACGGTGATGGTCATGGTGTGCTCCTCAGCCCGACGGGAAGCTCTTGAGGACCGATGCGGCGGCCTCACCGATGGCCTTGAAGTCCTGGGTGGCCCCGGTGACCATGGTCTGGGCCTCCTGGATCACGTCCTTGTACTTGGGCAGGCCGGTGGCCAGGTACTGCGCCATGGCCACGCCCGCCGCCGTCGTCGCGATGGTCGAGACGTTGCGCAACGCGTCCGCGGCGTCTTGCACCGCGATGGCGCTGGATTGGGCGACCGACTGGTAGGCCTTGCCTGCGCCGCTGGTCAGGACGATCTGCGGCGCCATCGTCGCGCGGTGCGTGTGGTTGATGACGTCGATAATCTGCGGATTCACGTGAGCGGGGTTCGTGGGCATGGAGACTCCTTACGAACGGGACGGACGGGTACGGGTAGTCCCGGCCTTGGGTTGGTTGGCGGATGGCTTCCGCGGTGCGGTGGCCTTGCGCGCGCGCAGGACTTGCGTGGTCACCGGCGCCGCCGGTCCAGCGTCCTTGGCCAGCTGGGCCAGATCCGCCTGGGCCTGGGCGGCGTTGGGCCCGCCGGCGGCGATCGCGGCCCGCAGCGTCGCGATGGCCGCCTCGCCGGCGCTGAGGGGGCCGGCGAACGGGTCCGGCGGCGGAGGGGCAGGAGCCGCGGCGTCCTTGGCCAGCTGGGCCAGATCGGCCTGGGCCTGGGCGGCGTTGGGTCCGCCAGCGGCGACCGCGGCTTTCAGGACGGCGATCGCGGCCTCGCCGGCGTTCAGCTCGGACGCGAACGGGTCGGGCGGCGGCGGTGGCGGGGACAGGGGGGCCACGGCGTCGGCGGCCAGAAGCACCAGGTCCTCACGGGCCTGGGCGGCGTAGGATTCAGAGCTCGCCGCCTGGGCGCGCAGTTCATTGATCGCCGCCTCTCCGTCGCTGTAGGCGATGTCGACCGGGGTCGGAGGCGGGGTGGGGCCTGGAAGCGGGTCGACTTCCGGCGGCGGGTCCGGCGCGAGCGGCGGCATGTAGTAGGTCTGGCGCTGGAGCATCTTGGCGCAGGCGGCGGTCACCGCCGCCGTGCCGACCATGCTGGAGCCCTGCTGGCGCATGACGGCGTTGTGCATGGCCATCCCGAGGCTCTCCACCATGACGGCGTCGAGCATGCCGAAGGCCTGGGAAGGCGCTTCGCCGGTGTTCAGCGTCACTACGCTGGCCACGGAATCCACGATCCGGCTGTTGACTGTGCCGTCCTGTGTGACGTCGTTCATGGGCCTCAAGCTCCCTTGGTTAGGATCATCGCCAGCACCTGCACGAGTGCGGCGTTAGTGATGACCTGGCCGCGCTGCTGGTTGGCGACCGCATTCTCCATCGCCAGGCCGATGCTGTCGGCCATGGTCACGTAGGTCATCGCCATGGCGACCGACGGGGCCAACCCCACCGAGAGCGCCGAACCGGATCCGACGGACCCGATCACATTGGCGACGCCTGTATCCGCCACTCACCTGCTCCTGTGTCTGAACTCCGGTCGGCGGGTGGGCGGATGCCGGGGACGGCGCGCGAACGGCGCACCGTCCCCGGCAAGGTCGTCAGTAGGCGCGGTAGATGTCCGAGGTGGCGACGCCCGCCGACCCGGTGTCCACCGACAGCAGGGTGCAGACGCCCTGGGACGTCGCCGCCTGCATGGTCACGTAGGACTGCTGCTGGTTGTTGGTGGCGTTGTGGGCGGCGTTGCCCAGCGCCTGGCTGGTGGTGATGAACAGATTGCCCATCGCCATGGCCGGCGCGTCGCCCAGGACCTTGGTGTTGGCTTGGGTGATGGAGTCGGTGATCTGGCTGTTGAGGGCGGTAGGAAATGCCATTGTCTTGCTCCTTGTGGATGGAGGTTGTCAGGTCGCCGTCCGCGGACGGGCGGCGGGGTGAAGGGCGGGATCAGCCGCCCAGGATCTTCTTGGTCGCGAGACCGGACGAGGCCGAGTCCAGCGAGTAGAGCAGGGCGACCCCCATGTTGGTGGCGGCCTGGGACATCACGAACATCTGCTGCTGGGCGTTGGTGGCGTTGTGCGCCGCGTTCGCCAAGGCCTGAGCGGTGGCCTGGTACAGGTTGCCCATGGCGATCGCCGGCGCCGTGCCCAGAACCTGGACATTCGGCTGGGTGACGGAGTCGGTGATCTGGTCGTTCACAGAGGTCGGATAGGCCATGGACGCTGCTCCTGGGCGTTAGGACGAGTGGGGCTGTAGGGCCCGGGCGTCTCCGCCTGGGCCGTCCGGACGTCAGCTGCTCAGGATGTCAGCGGTCGCCACGCCGGTCGCCGCCGTGTCGAGCGCGTACAGGGTCGCAACTCCCATGGTCGTCGCGGCCTGGCTGGTGACGAAGCTCTGCTGTTGGGCGTTGGTGGCGTTGTGCGCGGCGTTCGAAAGCGCCTGGGCGGTGGCCTGGTAGAAATTGCCCATGGCGATCGCCGGAGCGTCGCCCAGGACCTTCACGTTGGCTTGGGTGACGGAGTCAGTGATCTGGCTGTTGACGGCGGTCGGGAATGCCATGTCGCGGTCCTCGATGATGTGGGGTTATTCGGGAAGTCGCCGCCCGTTGCGGACGGCGATCGGATCGTCCGGAGGGGCGTCAGCCCAGGCCTTTGACCTTGGACTTCAGAATATCCATCGTCGCGATGCCGGTGGACGCCGTGTCGAGCGAATACAGCGTGGCCACGCCCATCGTGGTGGCGGCCTGCGCTGTGACATAGCTCTGCTGCTGGGCGTTTGTGGCGTTGTGCGCGGCGTTGGAAAGCGCCTGGGCGGTGGCCTGGTACAGGTTGCCCATGGCGATCGCGGGCGCGTCGCCCAGAACCTTCACATTGGCCTGGGTTACGGAGTCGGTGATCTGGTCGTTAACGGCGGTCGGGAATGCCATCGCTGGTCCTCTCTGCTGGCGCGTCCGGTCCGATTGCCGGCCGGCTGGAGCGGCTGATCTTGTGCAGCCGCGACGACAGGACGGTATGGCCAAGATGGCGGGCGCGATTGGCGTGGCCGCTCAAAGAGTCCGCAAAAGCCGTCATGAGTCCGGCCTTCGGGTGGGGAATGTGACGACGAATTCGCAAAAACCGGCTGACCCGGATTATTCGCGTTCAGGGCGAATTACTCTTCCGAGGCGTATGACGCGGCCTTTTCACAGGTTTCGCGGAAAAGTCCGATACGGCGGAATTCGTCAATCAGGAGAAATCCGCGCCCACTCTTCTCGATGAGCAGTGCTTGCCAGGACCGTCTCGGGTCATGTCGGGCGTGGCTTTCGCGAATGGGACGGGAACGGGCGGGGTAGGGAAGGGCGACTCCGCGCCGGGAGCGGACATTGCCGTCGGCCGGGAAGCGGACGTTCGAGGCGACCAGGCCGAAGGTCCGTTTTCACCCATCGCGGACGTCCTTACGGCAATGCCGATGCCACCCGTGTCCGCAAGTTATCGTCTATCCGCAGCAAAGGCCGGGGAAGTTCGGCCGTGGTCAGGCCCATCAGTCTGGCGGCTTCGTGGACGATCCGCAGGCTTCCGTGTGCCCGGAACAGATCCCAAAGAGGAGCGAAGGCTGCATCCAGTTTTTCCGCCTCGTCCCGATTACCAGCCATCGCGGCTCTGGTCAGTGCTGACGCAGCCTCGGGAAACAAGCCGCCTGCGACGCTGAACCAGCAGTCGCACCCTGCCAGAAGGGCGTCCTTGCAACCCCAATCCCCGCTGTAGCCTACCGAGAGGGCGGGGGCCGCAGCCCTGAAGGAGGCAAGGTCAGTTTTCAGGTCGCCAGCGGGAAGCGGTAGCTTGATGGCCGCAACCGTTTGTATCTCGGCGAGTCGACCCACGAACGCAGGCCTGAACGTGAACCTTGTGGTGTCCGGATTGCTATAGATGCACAACGGGAGGTTGGTAGCTGACGCCACCGCTTCGAAATGCGCATACACCTCGTCCTCCTTGAGGGGGGTGTAGCCAACCGGAGCGAGGAGCAGACCGGCTGCGCCCTCCGAGGCTGCGTCTTGCGCAAGGTCGCACGCATCATCAGTCCGCATCGCGCCAACGCCGACGATAACCGGGATCGAGGTGACGCTGGCGACCGCAGCAGCGACGGCTCGCCGTCGCTCCGCGCGGGTGAGGAACATGTAAGTGCCCGTGCTGCCCAACAGACCGACGCTGTCGGCTCCTCCGTCCTCAATCCGACGTACAAGACCCGCCACATCCCGAGCGATGACCTCGCCAGCTGGGGTCATTGGCGTGATGGGGAAGGCTGAAAGACCAGAGAAGATGCTCATGGCTTCAAAAGAGCGTCGCAGTGTCGCCGGGACAAATCATCGTTGGCTTCTGATTGTATCGAATGGGCGCCCACAGCGGACCGTCCGCTCTCGACCCATTGTGGAACCTGGGTACCCCCTATCCGGAATCGTCAAGCCAGCGAGTTGATGAGGCCGCCCTCGACCCGCACGGCCGCGCCATTGGTCGCCGCAGCCAGTGGGCTGACCAGGTAAGCGACGAGACTCGCGATCTCGTCGGCCTCGATCATCCGCTGCAGGAGCGAACCGGACCGGGCTCCGGCAAAGAACTCGGCTTCCGCCTCTTCCGCCGAAGCGTCCGGCTTGCTGGCGATGCTGCGCAGATAGTCGACGATGCCCTCGGACCGCGTCGGCCCCGGCAGCACCGAATTGACAGTCACGCCGGTTCCTCGCGTCAGGACGGCCATGCCTCGGGCGATCGACAACTGGGCGGTCTTGGTCATGGCGTAGTGGATCATGCCCGGATCCACCGCCAGGCCGGTCTCGCTGGAGATGAAGATGATGCGCCCGGAGCCCGAAGCCAGCATCGCCGGGAAATAGCCACGCGCCAGACGCACACCGCTCATCACGTTGACCTCGAAGTAGCGAAGCCAGTCAGCGTCCGTGATCTCCTCGAACGCCTTGCTTTCATAGATGCCCAGGTTGTTGACCAGGATGTCGACCTCGGGGACGTGCGCCAGCACGGTCTCGGCGCCTTCTGCGGTAGCCATGTCGGCGACGACCCCGGAAATCTCGGATCCGGTTGACGTCCGCAGGTCTTCCACCGCCTGCTGCAGTTTGTCGGGGTCACGCCCCGTCAGCACCACGTGTGCGCCTTCGGCGGCGAGTCTGCGGCCGATCGCCAGCCCGATGCCGGCGGTCGAACCCGTCACCAGCGCCGTCTTTCCCTGAATTTGAAGATCCATCGTTACATCCCTGTCGTCGTGCGCGCCCACAGCGGGCGATGATCGGTTCGGTCGGTGTCAGCGCCCGGTCTGGAGCAGCAGGTCGCGAACCTGCTCACCAACACCGCTGGCGGACTGGGGATTCTGGCCGGTGACCAGCCGGCCATCGACGACCACCCTGGCCGTCCAGTCGGCGGCGGGCTGATGCAGCGCGCCCCGTTCGGTCAGTGTCGAGGCCAGTAGGAAGGGCACGGTCTCATCCAGGCCGACGGCGCGCTCTTCGGAGTCGGTGAAGGCGCTGACCTGCTTGCCGGCGACCAGCCAGGCGCCGGTGCTCAGGCGCACGTTCACCAGCGCCGCCGGCCCATGGCAAACCGCCGCGACCACGCCGCCCTGTTCGTAGACCTCCCGGGCCACCGACTGGACCGCAGGGCTGTCAGGGAAGTCCCACATCGCGCCGTGGCCGCCAGCGAAGAACACCGCCGAGTAGCGGCCGGCGTCGACATCGGCGAGCCTCATCGTCGTACGCATGGATCGACGGAACCCCTCGTCGTTCCAGTAGCGCGCGTTCACCGGATCCCCGAGTTCCAGCCCGTCCACCGGAGGCTCTCCGCCCTGGATCGACGCGAACTCCACGGGGATGTCCGCCGCCTCGAACACCGCCAGCGGATGGGTGACCTCGCCCAGATAGTAGCCGGTCGGATCACCCCCGGGGCCCTTCTCGCCATGACTGGTGACGACGATGAGGACCGGCTTGACCTGCGTCGGCGAAGACGGTTGGCCGGTCTGGCCGGAGGCCGCGGCGGAAAGGCCGAGGGCCGCAGCGAAGATCAGTGCGCTCATGGGAAAGGCTCCTTGCTGGACAATGAGCCGGTCATTTATTACGTCCGCTCGACGCAATAAATCCGACTTCTGGCACATCTCTTTTGCGAAACGGGCAATAGTGACGCGACGATTTGATCATCTGGACGATGTCGAACTGCTTCTGGCCGCGGTGGAGCGGGGCTCTCTGACCGCAGCGGCCGTCCAGCTGGGAACCACTCCCTCCGTCGTGAGCCGCGGAATCGCCCGGCTCGAAGGCCGGCTGGGCGTTCAGCTTCTGCGCCGCACGACGCGCAGCCTCGGCCTCACGGACGCGGGCCGCCTCTATCTGGATCAGGCGCGAGCGGCCTTCGCCTTGCTCGAGGACGCCGAACGCGATCTTCACGGCGAAGGGGGAGATCTGCGCGGCCAGGTGCGCCTGAGCGTCAGCACCACCTACGGCCATTACCGTCTGCCGGATCTGCTTGCCCCCTTCGTCCGTCACCACCCCGGCGTCCGGATCGAGGTCAGCATCGCCAACCGCAATGTGGACCTGGTCTCTGAGGGCTTCGATCTCGCGATCCGGCTGGGCGTCCTGCCCGACAGCAATCTGCGCGCACGCAAGCTGGAGGATGCGCCTGTTCGCCTCGTCGCTTCACCGGACTATCTGGCGCGAGCGGGAACGCCGCAAAGGCTGGACGATCTGAACCATCACGCCTGCCTCGGCTTCCTCATGCCCAGCACCGGGAAGGTCGGAACCTGGCTGCTTCGCGAGGGCGGGCGCGACATCGACTGGACGCCGCAGGGCTCTCTGACCGTTGCTGACGACGTGCTGGGCGTCGTTTCCCTGGCCGAGCGCGGCCTCGGACTCTGTCAGACCTACGATTTCGTCGTCTCCGCCGCGCTGCGGCAAGGACGGCTGGTCGAGGTACTGCCTGATTTGGAAGGCCGGTCCCGCCCCTTCTCCCTGGTTCATGCGCATCACCGGCGACTATCCTCGCCGGTTCGGGCGCTGATCGATCACCTACATCATGCGGCGACTACAGCCGCCGAGCGGCATGACGATGAACAGCGAAGACGGCCTGCAGCCGCCGAAGACGCGGCGTCTGCGTAAGGCCGGGCAGCCGGACCGCCGCGACCCGGCCGAGAAGCACGGCTCAGGAGCGGGGCGGTCTGGCAACCGGAGCGGCCAGCCAAAGGGCGTCAGAAGCGCCAGGAGCATAGCTGAGTCGATAGCAGACCAGCCCATATGGTCAGGCTCGAAGGGGACCGGCCGCACCGCACGATCGCAGCATTCCGGGCCCGCAAGAGGTGGAGTTTGGCGGGGCGCCGCCATGCCGTTAAGTTATTGATTTACCTATGGTAAATCGGTGGCGGAGAGGGTGGGATTCGAACCCACGGTACCCGTAAAGGCACGCCGCATTTCGAGTGCGGTACATTCGACCACTCTGCCACCTCTCCGCGGGGCCGATAGACGCTTTGGTCGAGCGAGCGGCTTCTCTAATGGGGCGCGGCCCGGGCCGCAAGCCCTTCCGGACCCGCCTGGCCGCTTCATTTCGACGCCGGACAGGGCGGTGGTTTTTTCAGCGTTGAGCCGGCAGGGGGAGACCGAGCGTATCGGCGGCGGACAGGTCGCCGTCGATGGTGCGAAACAGTTCGGCGGGACGGCCGCCGGTGGCGGCGGACAGTCGGCCGGTGGGCTCCACGAGCCCGGTCCGCTCGACGCCACGGCGGAAATTCTGCTTGTGCAGCGACAGTCCCGCGACCGCTTCGGCGGCGGCCTGCAGTTCGGACAGGGTAAAGGTCGGCGGCATCAGGTCGAACAGCACCGGACGGTATTTCAGCTTGCTGCGCAACCGGCCGAGGCCGGTCGCCAGGATGCGGCGGTGGTCCGAGGCCATGGCCCGACCGGGCGCGTCCGGCGGGATGCCCTGGTCGCGGTCGCGGGCGGCTTCGGCGACGAGGCCGGCTTCATAGAGCAGTTCATACCGCTCCAGAACCCGGCCTTCGTTCCAGCGGTGCGGCGGAACGGGGGCGAACAGGGTGTCGACCCGCGCCTGCCGTCGGGGGTCGCCCGCGGCCCAGGCCGTCAGTCCGTCGAGCAGGGGCCCGAGGCAGGCTGCGGCGCCGTCGCGGCGGTCCTCCCAGGGGAAGATGTCCAGCACCGGCGTCCAGCGCGCCTCGGCCAGCGGCGCCTCGGCCGCGTCGGCGGTGAGCGCGAGATAACCGACCGAGACCTCGCGATGGCGCTCCGGCCCCGGCGTGGCGCGGGGACTGGCGCGGCCAAGGTCGCCGAAGGTGTAGAGCTGCTCGACGAAGCCGAGGCGAAAGCCCGTCTGCGCGGTCACGAAGGTGCGCAGGGCCAGCTCGAACGTGCGGTCGCGCGCGGGATCGAACGGGCCGAAGGGCAGGGCCAGCTCGCCGTCGTCGCCGGGGGTGGTCAGAACGCAGGCCTTGCGGTCGCGGAGCGCGATGACGACCGCCGACAGGCCGATCCGAACGCCCTGTTCCGCCGGAAGCGCCATGCCTATTCCGTATGCCAGGCGTCGGGGGCGGGGACCAGGCCGACCGCCTCGGCCAGGACCCGGTAGCGCTCCAGATAGCGCTGCTGGGCGACGGGCGCGGGCAGGGGATCGATGATCAGGTCATAACCGGCCGGCGGCTTGCCGAAGAAACCGAGCGCCTCGGCCCGGGTGAAGCCGGCCAGCTGGGTCGCCTCGAAATAGGCGCAGGCCTTGTCCGCCTCCTTGATCAGCTTCTTGATCGCCAGGGGCGTCTTGGCGGGCAGGCCGAAACGGATATGGATGGCGTGTTCGAGCCGCGCTTCAAAATCCTTGTAGCTGACGCCGAGCGCCGCCTTGAAGGGCGAGATCATATCGCCGATGACATATTCCGAGGCGTCATGCAGCAGCGCCGCCAGCCGCCATTTCGGCTCCAGCCCGGGCTTGATGTGGGCGGCGATCTCCTCGACGACGCAGCTGTGCTGGGCCACCGAGAAGGCGTGCTCGCCTATGGTCTGGCCGTTCCAACGGGCCACGCGGGCCAGGCCGTGGGCGATGTCCTCGATCTCGATGTCGAACGGAGACGGGTCCAGCAGATCAAGCCGGCGGCCTGAGAGCATTCGCTGCCACGCACGCGGAGCGTTTTTCGACGACGGAGTACGGGGCGTGACGGCCAATCGACTATCCTGCTTGCTGGGCAGGTCAGGTGACGCATCCCGCCGCCGCGATCAAGCCTGAGGCGGCTTATTCGCCGACGTTGAGGGCGACCAGGTCCTTGGCGTCCTCGAACACGCTGCCGCGGTCGCGGTCGCGCGAACGCACCGTGGCGACGACGATCGGGCCGCCGGCGGGGCCGCGCGCCTCATAGCCGACCAGCCGCCAGCCGGCCTCCGACGGCCGGTTGTCGGTCAGAATCCAGCTGGCCCGGGTGGCCCCGCGGCCGGCGCTGGTGCGGATTTCGGCGGCGTCCTGATGGGCCTGGACGCTGACGTTGTCGCCGTCCTGCGAAACCTCGATGTTGGCTGAGCCCTCGCCGTCGCTGGAGTCGATGTGGAAGCCGCCGATACGGACGCTGGCCTCGTCGCCTCTGGATTCGATGTGCAGGCCGGGCATGCGGACCGTGGCGTCATCGCCCTCGGCCTGGATGTCGACGCCCGGCGCGCGGACCGAGGCGCGGTCGGCGGTCGTCGCGGCGTCCTTCGCCGCTGCCGCCGCCGCATCCGCCGCGCCCTTGTCGGCCGCGGCCCTGAGCTGGGCCACCGCCTGCGGCAGACTCGTCGACAGGCGGTCTTCGAATGCCTTCAAGACGTCGGCCGCCGGGGCCCCGTCCAGCTTGACAAGATGCAGGCTGACCTCGGCCCCGCGCGGGCCGGCGTAGGTGCAGATGGTGCCCTCGGCCGAGGCCGAGCCCTTGCGGGTCAGGGATCCCATGGTCCGCGGGCACTGGAGGGTCTCGACGACCTTCAGGGCGCCCTTCGCGTCCGGATTGTCGGTGTGGGTCGACGAGATGCGCACAGAATCGCCGTCGCACGCCGCGGTCAGAGCCGCGAGGCACAGGGCGGGAATCATCAGGCGACGCATGGGCATGGTATCGGTCCTTGTCGCCTTCATCCTGCGCTCCAACCCTCGGGAATCCAGTGAAATCGCGGTAATCGGCGTGACGAAACCTGTCCGCCGGTGTGTTCAGGCGCCGGGCCGGACGCCCTCGCGCCGGTTCAGGAAGGCCAGCCGCTCGAACAGATGAACGTCCTGCTCGTTCTTCAGCAGGGCCCCGTGCAGGGGCGGGATCAGTTTGTTCGGGGTCTTCTCGCGCAGGGTCTCCGCGTCGATATCGTCGACCAGCAGCAGCTTCAGCCAGTCCAGCAACTCCGACGTCGACGGTTTTTTCTTCAGGCCGGGGGTGTCGCGAATCTCATAGAAGGTCTTGAGCGCCTCTGAGACCAGCCGCGGCTTGATGCCCGGGAAATGCACCTCGACGATCGCCTTCATCGTCTCGTCGTCGGGGAAGCGGATGTAGTGGAAGAAGCAACGGCGCAGGAAAGCGTCGGGCAACTCCTTCTCGTTGTTCGAGGTGATGACCACGATCGGTCGGACCTCGGCCCGGACGGTCTCACCGGTCTCCTGGACGAAGAACTCCATGCGATCGAGTTCCTGCAGCAGGTCGTTGGGGAATTCGATGTCGGCCTTGTCGATCTCGTCGATCAGCAGCACGGGCCTGACGGAGGAGGTGAAGGCCTCCCACAGCTTGCCGGGCTTCAGATAGTTGCGCACCTCGTGGACGCGTTCCTCGCCCAGCTGGCTGTCGCGCAGACGCGAGACGGCGTCGTACTCGTACAGGCCGTTGTGCGCCTTGGTCGTCGACTTGATGTGCCAGGTGATGAGCGGCGCGTTCAGGGCGCGAGCGATCTCATAGGCCAGCACGGTCTTGCCGGTGCCCGGTTCACCCTTGATCAGCAGCGGCCGCTCGAGGGCAACCGCGGCGTTGACCGCGATCTTCAGGTCGTCGGTGGCGATATAGTTCGAGGTGCCCTCGAACCGGTCGCTCTGGCGGGTCATGGACGGCTCCGGTGCTGACTGACAACGGGTTAGCGAAGGCATGCCGGGTTAACAACGATCATGTGCCCGGCAGGAAGGTCTCGGGGCCCGGAACGGATCGGCCCCTGCGGCGAATCTTGCGGACAAATCTGCCGGGTTCAGGCTTCGACGTCTCGACAATATACCTGAAAAACAAGGTGTTGAGACACGGCCGCCTCCGGCCCGATCCTTGCGTGGCCGCACGCGAACCAGAACCGGTTCCACGGCCAGAAGGCCGTTCCCCAACCGACCAGAATGGAAGGACAGCCGATGGTTATGTCGGTCAACACGAACGTGGGCGCTCAAGTGGCGCTCCAGAACCTGAACGCGACCAACGCCCAGCTGGCGATCACGCAGAACCGGATCAACACCGGCAAGTCTGTCGCGAACGCCAAGGACAACGGGGCCATCTGGGCTATCGCCCAGGGCCAACGTGCCGACATCGGGGCGCTGAGCGCGGTGAAACAGTCTCTCGACCGGGGCATCGCTTCGGTCGATGTGGCGCTGGCGGCGGGCGAGACGGTCTCCGACCTCTTGCTCCAGATGAAGGAGAAGGCCCTGGCGGCGACGGATGCGTCGCTGAAAACATCGGCCCGCGCGGCCCTGAACGAGGATTTCAAGGCTCTGCGCGACCAGATCGCCTCGGTCACCGGAAACGCCGAATTCAACGGGGTCAACCTGCTGAAGACCGGCGCGACGGGTTTCCAGGCCCTGGCCAATGCGCAGGGCACGTCCAGCCTCACGGTTGGCGCCGAGGTTCTGGCTCTGGGCGGCGCGAACGTGTCGGTCGCGACCACGCAGGCGATCGACACCCTGACCAAGGCGACGGCTTCACTTACGGCCGTCTCCAACTCCATCGACAAGGTTTCGGCTTCGCTCGCGCGGCTGGGCACCAAGTCGAAGGCGCTCTCGACCCACCTGACGTTCGTCGGCAAGCTGTCGGACGCTCTGGAATCGGGAGTGGGCAATCTGGTCGACGCCGACCTGGCGAAGGAAAGCGCCAAGCTCCAGGCTCTGCAGACGAAGCAGCAGCTCGGAATTCAGGCGCTGGGCATCGCCAACCAGACTCCGCAGCTGGTGATGTCGCTGTTCCGCAGCTGATTGTTATCCGGTTCTCGCAGGCGCCGGGGGGTTCGCCCTCCGGCGCCTCGTGCGTTCAGCCGCCGAACAGTCCCGCAAGCCAGGCCCAGGCATGCGCCGGGAAGCTGTGAAGCCAGTCCCACACAGGCAGCAGGTAGGGCGACACCCATTGCCAGGCCAGCCAGATGACGAGTCCCGCGAGGCCGATCAGGGCGACAGCGCTCCAGGCGAGCAGGACAGCCAGTCCGTCCCGCTGCAGCAGGCCGAAACCAAAGGTCGAGATGATCAGGGCCGGGATCAGGTTGCCGCCCCAGATCGGCAGGACGAGGATGAAGGCGAGCAGGAAGGTGGCGATCCCGATCAGCACCTCCGACACGGGGCTGGTCATGACCGACAGGCGAGGCCTGGATAACCGCTCCATTTTCCTGAACCGCGGCAGCACCGTCTCCAGACCGTTCCGGTAGGCCTCCCGGTCGATCCAGCGACGCAACGCCCATTTTGGCAGCCACAGCTGGTCCTGCCGGGTCGCCAGCTGCAGGCCCAACAGCAACAGCGGTGCGCCGAGGATCGTCGTCGTTCCCGGAATGATGCCGATGGCGATGTTCATCAGGCCGAAAAGCAGCATCAGCGCGCCGAAGCCGCGCTCGCCAAAGGCGTTCACCAGTTCGCCGAGGTACAGCTTCGGATCGTCCCTGGCCCCGATATCCTGCAGCACCTGCGAGAAGGGCCGGGTGTCGCTCTGGTAATCGTAGTCGGGCATGGCGGCTGCGGGACTCACGCGACGGGGTTTTTCCGATCTAGGCGTGACCGTGGCGGCGCGCCACTTAACAAACATCCATGCGCCCGCGCGAGCCGCCGATCGGCCGCCGGTCGCGAGATAGCCTGCCCCCGTCAGCGTCTAATGTTTGACGTGCTCGGGTTTGCCCTTGCGTTTGGTGTGGGCGAACTCCTCCAGCTGCTTCTTGCTCATCGACAGCATCGACTTCGAGGCGCCCTTCAACTCGGACCTGGGGGTCTCGCCGCGCTTGGCGGAGAGGGCGGCGCCGGCGGCCTTCTGTTGTGCGGCGGATTTGGCGGGCATGGCGGTGTCTCCTCTGATCTCCCACGAACCCGCGCCGGTCCACCCGAGTTCCCGGGCCGGCCGGAACGCGGTTCTGCCGAACAGGCGAATGTGCTAGGAGACAGGCTTGGGCGGAGGATCGATATGCGGATCATCACTCTCGTGTCAGGCCTTGCGGTCCTGACGCTCGCCGCCTGTGGCCAGGGCGAAGACACGTCGACCGACGGGAAATCGGCGGCAACGACGGCCGGGTCCGCGGCGGGCCTGCCGGCCGGACCGACCCCCGGACTGTGGCGTGTGACCACCCGGATGACCGGCATGCCGGCCGGTATGGAAGCGCCGACGGTCGAGACCTGTATCCGCGAGGCGAAGTTCGAGGCGCCCCAGGGTGCGACGCCGCAGTCTCCCGGCATGTCGTGTGAACAGCAGTCGTTTCGCCGTGAGGGCGACGCCGTGGTCGGCCACATGGTCTGCACCTCGGCCGACGGCGTGCGCACCGTCACCGACACCCGGGCGTCCGGCGACTTCACCCGCAACTATACGATGGAGGTGAAGAGCACGGTGACGCCGCCTCCGACCCCGTCGATGGCCGAGATCACCATGGTCATGACCGCCGAACGACTGGGTGACTGCCCGGCGGAGTCAGCTCCCCAGTAGTTCCCGCCCGATCAGGAACCGTCGGATCTCGTTGGTCCCGGCGCCGATGTCATACAATTTGGCGTCCCGCACCAGACGCTCCACCGGCCATTCCTTGGTGTAGCCCGCCCCGCCCAGGGCCTGCACGGCCTCCAGGCTGACCTTCACGGCGTTTTCGGACGCCAGCAGGATCGCGCCGGCCGCGTCGTAGCGGGTGGTCTTGCCCTGGTCGCAGGCTCGGGCCACGGCATAGACGTAGGCGCGGGCCGAGTTCAGAGCCACGTACATGTCGGCGACCTTGGCCTGCATCAGCTGGAAGCTGCCGATGGCCTTGCCGAACTGCTTGCGCTCGCGGACGTAGGGCAGGACCACGTCCAGAGCAGCCTGCATGATGCCCAGCGGCCCGGCCGAAAGCACCGCCCGCTCATAGTCCAGCCCGCTCATCAGCACGCCGGCGCCGCCGCCGACCGGGCCCATGACGTTTTCTTCCGGGACCTCACAGTCCTCGAACACCAGTTCCGCCGTGTCCGAGCCGCGCATGCCCATCTTGTCCAGCTTCTTCGAGACGCTGAACCCCTTCATGCCGCGCTCAATCAGGAAGGCGGTGACGCCCCCGTTGCCTTCGCCGGTGCGGGCGTAGACCACCAGGGTGTCGGCCGACGGGGCGTTGGTGATCCAGAATTTGGTTCCGTTGAGGACGTAGCGGTCGCCCTCCTTGCGCGCCTGGGTGCGCATCGACATCACGTCCGAGCCGGAGCCGGCCTCCGACATGGCCAGCGACCCGACGTGCTCGCCCGAGATCAGCTTCGGCAGGTAGCGGCGCTTTTGCTCTTCCGTGCCCCAGCGGCGGATCTGGTTGACGCACAGGTTGGAGTGCGCCCCGTACGACAGGCCGATCGAGGCCGAGGCGCGGGACACCTCCTCCATCGCCACGACGTGCTCGAGGTAGCCGAGGCCGAGACCGCCGTACTCCTCTTCGACGGTGATCCCGTGCAGGCCGAGCTCGCCCATCTCGGGCCACAGCTCGCGCCGGAATTCGTTCTTCTCGTCGATTTCGGCGGCCAGGGGCGCGAGGCGGTCGGCGGCCCAGCGGGCCGTGGTCTCGCGGATCATGTCGGCGTTCTCGCCGAGGCCGAATTCCATCGATTGGGGGGCGTTGGGGATGCTCATGGCGCGGGCGTAGCACTGCGCCGCGCGACAGGCAAAGTCAGTCCCGGCGGCTCCAGCGCAGATAGAGATTGAAGGACGACACGCCGACACAGGTCACGCCGATCAGGGCCAGAACCCATCCGATCACCGTGAAGTCGTGGAACGGCGACGTATCGAGCATGGCCTTGCGGAACGCGGCGGCGGAGAAGGCGAAGGCGGCCAGACCCAGCAAGCCCATGACCAGGTACATGCCCGTCTCGCTCCAGTCGAACCGTCGCGGAACGACGGCCTCGACCTCGTGGTGCATCACGGAAAGAGCCGGTTCCTCCTCGAACAGCACCGTCTCCTCGTCCCGTCGGGTCGGGCCGGCCCGCTGCTCAGGCTCCCACGCAGGCCGGGTGGTCTCGACGAAATCCGCCTCGGTCGCCGGAGTCAGCACGAGCGGCGATTCCATCGGGGGGAAGGGCGAAATCCCCGGCGCCGGCGGGACGAGCGGGACGACGGGTTCCTCAGGCGCGGTCTCGACCGTCGGTGCTTCAGTGGCCGGCGGGGCGTCTTCGGCACTTGCGGACGCAGGCTCGATGGGGGCCGTCGACGGCCGTTCCGTCGCGCTCGGGAAGCCCGGCAGCGGACCGATGATCGCCGCTGCGTAGGGCGAATAGCGCTGCAGGTGAATGGTGGTGACCGCCGGAGCCGCCTCGAAGGCCGTCGGCTCGAACGCCGGAATTTTCGGCGCTGGCGTCTCGTCGGAAGGCGGAGTCGGCGGCTCCTCGCCCAGCAGGCTGGCGACGGCCGCGGCCCGCGCGTCGGCGGACGCGCCGAAGTCGGGACGGACGATCGGCGGCTCCTGCGCGATCGGCTCTGCCAACGGCGGAGGCGGCAGCGGCGCGGCCAGCAGATCGGCGAGATGCATCGGGGTGGCCGGATCGGCCACGAACAGGGCGCGCTCGGCCGCCCGGCGGCGCAACCGGGCGTCCGGCGGCGTGGCCTCCGGCCAACCGATCAGCGCGTCGGCGGCCTCGCCGGCGTGGCCGTCGTTCAGCCGCTGCAGCACGTCGGAGGCGAGGAAGCGATCTATGCCGACCGAGATGGCGAAACTGGCCAGCGCGTCGAACTGGTGCTGGTTGAGCGGTGCGGACACCCGCTCGTTCAGGGCCTTCACCACTGGCAGAAGATCGTACTGCAGCAGCAGCTCGGCGTCCTGCTCGCCGACGGTCAGGCCTTCACGGGCCGAGGCCTTGTGGCCGTAGCCGATGACCCAGCCGCCGTCCTCGTCCCGCACCGCGCGCGGCCGAAAGCCCTCGAAGCTCTTGATGAGGACGACGCCCTCGCGGGAGACCTTCAAACGATGGGTGGTCGCGTCGGACACCTGAATGACCCAAATCGAGACGGACGTGCTCGCTCAACGGGAGAACCAGCAAACCCCGCGCCGGTCCAGAGGGGATTACACCAGCACGATCGTGGCCAGACCGAGGAAAATCAGGAAGCCGAAGAAGTCGGTTGTCGCCGTGACGAACACCGCCGAGGACACCGCCGGGTCGAATTTCAGCTTGGACAGCGTCAGCGGCGTCAGCACCCCGACCGTCGCGGCGACGAGCAGGTTCAACACCATGGCGGCCGCGATCACCAGTCCGATCCGCCAGTCCTCGTCGCGGAACCACAGGGCGGTGGCGATGCCGATCAGCGGCGCCAGCACCAGCCCGTTGGCCAGTCCGACGGCCAGTTCCCGCCAGAAGGTCCGCGGGGCGTTGGAGCTGTTCAGCTCGCGCGTCGCCAGCGCCCGCACCGTCACGGTCAGCGCCTGTGTCCCGGCGTTGCCGCCGATGGCCGAGACGATCGGCATCAGGATCGCCAGCGCCACGATCTGCTGGATGGTCCCCTCGAACCAGCCAATGACGCTGGCCCCCAGCACCGCGGTCGCCAGATTGATCGCCAGCCAGGGGACCCGGCCGCGCACGATCTCCGACACCGACGAGCCGCGATCCTCGTCCGACACGCCGGCGAGGCGGAGGATGTCCTCGCGGTTCTCCTCCTGGATGATGTTGACGATGTCGTCGACGGTGATCTGACCCACCAGGCGGCCGGCGGTATCGGTGACCGGGGCCGAGATCAGGTGGTATTTTTCGAAGATGTAGGCGACCTCTTCCTGGTCCTGGTCAACGGTGATCTCGTTGACCGGATCCATGATCTCGGTCAGGGGCGTGGCGCGTGGCGCACGGAGCAGGCGGCTGATGGCGACGCCGCCGACCGGCTTGTTCAGCGGATCCACCACATAGATGTCGAAGAACAGCTCGGGCAACTCCTCGCCCTGCTTGCGGATGTGGTCGATGGTGTCGCCGACGTTCCAGAACGATGGCGCCGCCATGACCTCGCGCTGCATCAGGCGGCCGGCGGAGTCCTCGGCGTAGCCCAGCGAACTCTCGATGGCGGCCCGATCGACCTCGGGCATGGCGGCCAGCACGCGCTCGCGCTGGTCGTCCTCGAGGTCCTCGACCACGGCGGCGGCGTCGTCGGAGTCGAGCTCCTGCAGCGCCTCGGCCAGGGTCAGGTGCGGGACCCGCTCCAGCACCTCCTCGCGGATGCCGTCATCGAGTTCGGGCAGGGTGTCGGCCAGCAGGTCCGCGGGCAGCCACAGCACCACCACGGCGCGATGCTCGGAGGTCAGGAAGCCCATCAGGTCGGCGACGTCAGCCGGGTGCAGGTCTTCCAGCAGGGAGCGGAGTTTCAGGCCGTCGCCAGCGTCGGAGGCGTCAACGACCTTTTCGACGAAGGCCGCCGTGAGAACATAGTCCTCATCGAGCGCCACATGTTCGATTTCGTCGACAGGAGGACCAGACAGGGGGGCGGTTGCGGTGTTGCTCACGCTTGGCCTCCCTGTCTGTCAATCAGCGTAAGCCGATGTTTTTCCTCATTATTTCGATGGTGCGGTCGAGAAGACTCGAACTTCCACTCCGGTTAGGGAACAGCGACCTCAACGCTGCGCGTCTACCAATTCCGCCACGACCGCTCGCATCGGAGGGGGGCTGATAGCGGAGAGAAGGCGCGCTGCCAAGCGTCTTCAGGCGGCCCCGGCCATGAAGTCGTACACGTCGGCCGCGCGCGTCACCGTGATGGCGATCCTGTCTTCGCGGATCTCGATCTCGCCGCGGGCCACCGGGTGGTTGTTGGCGAGGATCCAGACCTCGTCGCTTTCCGAGGCGTCAAGCGGAATCACCGCCCCGCGGCCCATCCGCAGCAGCTGGCTCATCGGCAGAACAGAGCGTCCCAGGACGACCGAAATCTCAATATCGACGGCTTCGATCTGACTCATGGGGGACTCTGACGCTGACTGGGACTGGGTGGGTCGGTGTTGCATGGCGCTCCCAACCCCCACATTGAGGGCGACATGCTTTCCCAGACCTTAAGCACGGCCGTATCGAAATTGATCCGCGAGGACGGCGCCCTGGTCGAATGGGCGGTCTCCACCGGCCATGTCGACTATCCGGTCGCGGTCGAGGCCATGGAGGCCCGCGCGGCGGCCATCGCGGGCGGCGAGGCGGCGGAACTGGTCTGGCTGCTCGAGCACCCGCCGCTCTACACCGCCGGCGTGTCGTCGAAGGACGGCGACCTGCTCGAGCCCGACCGGTTTCCGGTCCATCGCACCGGCCGGGGCGGCCAGTTCACCTATCATGGGCCGGGCCAGCGCGTGGCCTATGTGATGCTGGACCTGAACCGGCGCGGCAGGGACGTGCGCGCGTTCGTGCGCGGCCTCGAACAATGGATCATCGGCGCCCTGGGCGAGTTCGGCGTCGAGGCCGACGTGCGCGAGGGCCGGGTCGGGGTCTGGGTCGAACGCAAGGGGCCCGGCTGGTCGCGCGAGGACAAGATCGCCGCCATCGGCGTCAAGGTGCGCAAATGGGTCAGCTTCCACGGCATCAGCCTGAACGTGGAGCCAGACCTGGGCCATTTCACCGGCATCGTGCCCTGCGGCATCGAGGAGCACGGCGTCACCAGCCTGGTCGACCTCGGCGTCCTGGCGACGATGGACGAGGCCGATGAAGCGCTGAGGGTCAGCTTCCGGCGGGTGTTCGGGGCGGTGGAAGCAGGCGCGCCGCCCGTCTGACGGGCAGGGAGGGGACCGTCTTAACTTCTGCGGTCCCAGACTCACGGCAGTTCCGGTCGCCTCGCAGGATTTCCCTTCTGATGCCGTCCCTGTTGTCCATCCCACGTCAGGACGTCGATGCGCTGGCCATCACGACCTTCTTTGACGTCTCGCTGGACCTGCTGGTCATCCGCGAGCTGGACGGGCGGGTGGTCCGGGCAAGTCCGTCGTGGGAAACCATTCTCGGCCACCGGCCAGAGGAAATGGAGGGCCGGCCGCTGCTACGCCTGCTCCACCCGGACGATCACGCCGCCACGATGGAGAGCGTCGTCGAGGTCGAGACCCGCGGCCCCGCCGACCCGGTGGTCGGCTTCATCAACCGCTATCTTCACAAGGACGGCGGCTATCGCACCCTCGAATGGCGGGCCCGGCGCGTCGGCGACCGGATCTATGGCGTGGCCCGAGACGTCACCGACCGGGTCGCCGCCGAGCGCGCCCTGATCGAGGCCAAGGCCGCCGCCGAAGTCGCCAACCAGGCCAAGAGCGACTTCCTAGCCAATATGAGTCATGAGATTCGCACCCCTCTGAACGGGGTCATCGGCATCATCGATGTCCTCGCGGAAACCGAACTGACGCCCCGGCAGCGCGAGATGGTCGAACTCGTGCGGGGCTCCGGCGTCACCCTGGAGCGGCTGGTCTCGGACATCCTCGACGTGTCCAAGATCGAGGCGGGCCAGCTGGAGATCGAAATCCGGCCGTTCGATCTCGAGTGCGAACTGGACGGGGTGGTCGACAGCGCCCGGATGCGCGCCGAGGCCAAGGGCCTGGCGTTCGACGTCCGGCGCGGCGCCTCGGCGGCCGGCGCCTTCATGGGCGACAGCACACGGATCAAGCAGGTGCTGACCAACCTGTTGTCGAACGCGGTCAAATTCACGGCCCGCGGCTCCGTCGGGGTCCGGCTCGATGTCGTGGAGCCTGCCCGGACCGGGGAGCCGTCGCGATTGCTGCTGGAGGTGCGCGACACCGGCGTGGGTTTCGCGCCCGAACAGGCCGCCGTGCTGTTCCAGCGCTTCAGCCAGGCCGACACGACCATCACCCGGCGGTTCGGCGGCACCGGCCTTGGCCTGTCGATCTGCAAGTCCCTGATCGAGATGATGGGCGGCGTTATCGTGGTGGAATCGACGCCGGGCGAGGGAAGCCTGTTCCGGATCGACCTGCCCCTGGCCCGCACCGAAGGTCTCGCCGGCCACGGGGCCGGGCATGAGGCGGGCCGGATATCAGGCGACGGTGCGCGCAGCGACACGGTCCGCGCGGCGAACGACCAGCCGCTGCGGGTGCTGCTCGCCGACGACCATCCGACCAACCAGCGAGTGGTTCAACTGATCCTGGGCGCCCAAGGGGCGGAGGTGGTCACCGTCGACGATGGCCTCCAGGCCCTGGCCGCCTTCAAAACCGGCTTGTTCGACCTGGTGCTGATGGACATGCAGATGCCGCTCATGGACGGCCTCGCCGCGACGCGCGCGATCCGGGCCCATGAAAGGGCCCATCCGGTCCGGCCGCGCACGCCCGTGGTGATGCTCAGCGCCAACGCCATGGCTCGCCATCGCGACGAGGCGTTGGCCGCGGGCGCTGACCTGCACGTGGCCAAGCCCATCACCGCGGCTGCCTTGCTGGCCGGGATCGCGGCCGTGACGGGCTAGAACGGGCCGTCGGTCGCCCGTACGAAAAGCCCCGCCGGCGGGGAGCCGGCGGGGCTGGAGGCTGTTCGGGGAGCGACCGTCAGTCGTCGCGACGAGCGCTGGCCGATGCGCCGGCATTGGCGCCGGCGCTGACCGAGGCGCCGCTGTTGCGGTTCGCCGAGGCCGAAGCCGAGCCCTCGGCCGAGGCGTCAGCGTCGACGCGACGGCGGCGGTTCTGGCGAGGCCGTTCGCCCTGCGCGGGGGCCGGGGCGGCCGTGTCCGAATCCCGGCCGGACACGACCGAGCCCGAACCCGAGCCGGAGGCGTCGCCGGCGATCGAGCCGCCGCCCGCCGAGGCCGCGCCGTTCAGCACGCCCGTCAGCGACCCGGAGGTGGAGCCGGCCGCGCCGTTCACGGCCCCCTGTCCAGAGCCCCAGGCGTCGGCGGCGACCGAGCCGGCCGCGCCGCCGGCTGCGTCGGCGGTGGCGGAGGCGCGATCACGCGCGGCGGCGGCGCTGCTCTCGGCGCGAGCGCGGGCCGCGGCGGCGCGACGTTCGGCCCGCTCGCGCAGGCGGTCAGCGCGGGCGGTGGTTTCGCCCAGCCGGTCGCGGGCGAAGGAGCCGTCGACCGAGCCGGTCAGGCCGCCCGTGGCGTTGCCGCCCAGGGAGCCGCCGAGGCCGCCGATCTGGCCGCCCAGTCCGCCGGTGAGGCCGCCCGATCCGCCCAGCACCTGGGCGTTCGCGGCGCCGGCGAGGGCCACGGTGAAGACCGCGGTGGTCATGAGCATCAGGGTCTTGCGCATCTCGTCTCTCCTGCAGTGAGCCGGGCGGAAAGCCGCCCTCGCAGGGTCCAACGACAGGGGACGGGCGATTCATCCCCCGCGTTCAGAAAAATCCGCGCGGAAAATCAGCGCGACAGCCGCCCTCTCGCGCCGACGGCGGCGGGGGCGGTGCGCAGATCGGCGGCGACGAGGCCGCGGCCGTAGACCGGATCGGGCCCCCGGGCGCCGAGGTCGCGGGCCTCGGCCGCGAGGGCCTGAACCGCATCGTCGCCGCGGCCCCGCCGGCGGGCCAGCAGGCCGGCCACCAGCGGCGCGGCGAACGAGGCCCCGCGCACCGAGACATAACCCTCGCCCGCGCCGGCGGCGGCCATGTCGGCCCCCGGCGCGGAGAAATCGACCTGGGGCCCCCGGGCGGCCTCCGGCAGGGCCCGGCCCTGGGCGTTGACGGCGGTCACGCCGACCACATCGGGATAGCTGGCCGGATAAAGGGGCGCGGCGGCGGGGCCGTCGTTGCCGACCGCGGCGACGATCAGCACGCCGCGGCCGGTCGCCCGACGGACCGCGGTCTCGACCAGGGCGTTGCGCGGGCCGACGAGGCTGACGTTGACCACCGGCACATCGTTCTGGACCATCCACGACAGGGCCTGCGCGACCCCCGTCGAGGAGCCGCCCGACGGCGATCCGCCGTAGACGTCGGCGACGAACAGGGTGGAGCCGGGGGCCGCGCCGGAAAAGGAACCCGATCGGCCGGCCAGCAGCGACGCCACCGCCGTGCCGTGGGCGCCGGGTCGGTCCGCGCCGGCGAAACCGCGCTGGCGGACCGTGGCGCCGGCGAGGGCCGGGTGGCCCGCGTCGACCCCGGTGTCGATCAACCCGATCCGCGCGCCGCCCGCCTGGCTCCTCGCCGGGGCCGGGCCGGCGAGCGATTCCGGCGTAGGCGGGACGGGCGGCGCGGCCTCGTCGGCCACCCGCCCGGCCGGGCTATGGACGTGGTTGAACTCATACGCGCCGCCCGGGTCGAGGTCGCGCAGGCGTTCGACGGCCCGGCGCAGCGACAGGCCGCGGGGCGGGGCCAGCACGACGACGGCGAGATCCAGGCCCTCGAGCCGCTCCTCGCGCAGGACGGTGAAGCCGGCGTCCAGCGCGGCCCGGCGGCCGGCCGACGACGGATCGACCGCGACGATCTCGGCCCGGACCACCGGCCAGCCGTTCGGATCGGCCTCGAGCGCGCCGTCGGAGCGCCGGATCAGGTCGCGCAGCCGCGACGGGGCCTGCAGCGCCCCGTCGATGCGGCCGCGCACGCCCTCCTCGAGCTGGTTCGGATCGACCGGCAGGCGGTCGGGCAGGGTGCGGGGCAGGCTGGGGAGGCCGGGAACGCCGCCCGGCAGGCCGATCTGCGCGCGCGCCGGGGCCCCGATCGCCAGGATCGCCAGTCCCGCCAGGGCGGCCGCCATCAGAATGCGCATCGGCACCGGGTTGCTCCGTTCGACTTTTCATCAAAGGCCATTGGCGTCGGCTCGACAATGGATGAAAGGTCCGGGGATGAAACGCCCGGGGCGGGACGTTTCATCCAGATGACCGGAGTATACGCTTGGATGGGTTTCAGACGGAGCTGGTGGAGCTTCTGCCAAGGCTGCGTCGTTTCGCGCGCGCCGTGTGCCGTTCCGACGCCGACGCCCAGGACCTGGTCCAGGCCACCGTCGAGCGGGCGTTGGCCAGGCGCGGCGGGTATCGGCCCGGGACCCGGCTGGACAGCTGGGCGTTCACCATCATGCGCCGCATCCATATCGATGAGGGGCGATCGAAGAGCCGGTGGGGGCGGGTCATGACGCCGGAGGACGCGATGACGCCGGGTGTCGCCGACCAAACCCAGGCCGACGAGGGACTGCGCGCCGACGCGCTGGCCGTGCGCGAGGCGATGCACCGGCTGCCGGACGATCAGAGGCTGGCCGTGGCGCTGGTGCTGGTCGACGGCCTCTCCTACGCGGAGGCCGCCCAGGTGCTGGGCGTGCCGGCCGGCACCCTGACCAGCCGTCTGGTGCGCGGCCGCCAGACCTTGATCCAGACGCTGACCGAACAGGGAGTGAGCGCATGACCGACTCCTTCGACGACGAACTGCTGATGCGGCGCATCGACGGCGAGCTGACGCCGGAGGCCGGAGCGACGATCGACGCCGCGGCGGCCGCCGACCCCGTGCTTGCGCGGCGCCTGAAGCAGCTGCGCGGTCTGCGGACGCTGGCGCGCGAGGCCTTCCCCGTCGCGCCCGATCCGCGCGACGCCGATCTGGCGCGGCTGATCGCGGGCGGCGCGGCCCGGCCCGAACCGTGGACGGCGCGGCTGGCGGGCGGCCTGCGCGAGGCCTTCGCGCCCCGTTACGCCCCGGTCTGGGGCGGGGCGGCGGCGGCCTGTTTCGTGCTGGGCCTGACCGTGGGCTGGCTCGGGCAGGACCGGACGCCCGACGGCTTCGCGATCGCCTCCGACGGCGCCATCGCCGATGCGCAGCTGGTCCGGGTGCTGGATCGCGGCCTGACGGCGGACGGAGCGGACGATGCGGGACGGGCTGTCGGCCTGACCTTCCGGGACGCCGCGGGCCGCTGGTGCCGCACCTTCCAGGCGGGCGAGGCCGGAGTCGCCGGCCTGGCCTGCCGCGACGACGAAGACTGGCGCCTCGAGGCGCTGGCGGCGTTCCAGGCGTCGGGCGCGGAAGTCCGCACCGCGGGCGCGGACACGCCGCCGGCCGTGCTGGCCGCGGTCGACGCCCTCATCGCCGGAGAGACCCTGGACGCCGGGGACGAGGCCCGGGCCCGGGACGCGGGCTGGCGCTGAACCTTGGCTGGATGAAACGAGCGGGGCCGTTCGTTGGACGCCGGGGGCCGCCGGGCGCCTCCGCCCGACCGACACGGATTTCGCATGGACGAGGATATCTTGCGCAGCCGCGCCGACTGCTGGCGCCGCCGCGCCGCCGAAGCGCCGGACACGCGCGAACGGGCGGCCAGCGAGGAGCTGGCCGAACACTACGAGGCTCTGCTGGCCCATCTGCGGGACAGGCGGAGCCCGCCGTCCGACGAAGCCTGAGGGGAGGCGGCCGCCCGGGGAGGCGGGCGACCGCTCCTCGGATCAGCTCAGGACGACGATCGCCACGCGCCGGTTCTGGGCCCGGCCTTCGGGCGTCTCGTTCGGGGCCACGGGAGCCTCCTCGCCGTAGGAGATGGTCGCCATCCGGTTCAGGGCGATGCCGTCGCGGCTGAGGAAGCGCCGAACGGCCTCGGCCCGGGCCGCGCCGAGCTGCTCATTGTATTCCGCGTCGCCGACCGCGTCGGTGTGGCCCTGGATCTCCAGGTAGACGTTGCGGTTCTCGGCCTTGAGACGCTGGACCAGTTCGGCGAGCCGGGCTTCGGCCTCCGGCGACAGGGCGTGCTGGTCGGTCGGGAACTTCATCGAATCGTCCGAGAGCACGACCTCGTAGAGGAACTTGCCCTCGGCGAGCTGGTGGGCGGCGTTGGCGCGGGCCAGGGCCTCGCCGGCCGTGCCCTCGACCTGGGTCACGCGATTGTCGACCACGGCGAGGTTGTCGCGCACGAACCGGTGGCTGGCGCAGCCGCTGGCGGCGAAACCGAGGGCGAGAACCGCGCCGGTCAGGGCGGCCGTTCTGAAAGTCGATCTGTTCAAGTCAAGTCTCCTGTGAATCCCCGAATGCTCAGCTAGAGGAGCGGTCACGGCGGAGTGATGACGGGTCCGAGGCAAGAAAATGTCAGCTTGACCATAAGCGGGGTTCAAGAGAACGCCGGTCGCCACGATCCTGACGCGAGTAGATGATCTGCAGTACCACGCAGGATATCTGCGGCTGCACTCTGGAGACGTATGGCTGTACGGAACGCAGGTACGGGAAAATCTTCCAGACGCCACTGGATCGGCGCTGGAATATTCAGTGTCGCCCTGCACCTGGCGGTGGTGGCGGTGTTGATCCTGTCGGGGGCGACGTCCGCGCCGTTCTCCTTGCCCGAACCACCCCGAACGCCGATCGCCGTCACCTTGTTCCGCCCGCCGCCGCCCGAGCCGCCGCCGGTCCCCGAGCAACGCACCGAGGCCCCGGCCCAGGGCGGTTCGTCCGCGCCCCCGACGCCGGCCGAGGCCGAACCCGACCCGCCGCCGGCGCC